>Ga0307516_10000120_pt1 | contig 92066 bp, 121 predicted proteins | sample 19_EM_MG_FD_203310 | JGI IMG/M metagenome (GOLD analysis project Ga0307516, IMG submission 203310) | Populus trichocarpa ectomycorrhiza microbial communities from riparian zone in the Pacific Northwest, United States - 19_EM | ecosystem: Host-associated > Plants > Roots > Unclassified | place... | reverse complement strand
CCCCGCGCGCGGGCCCGCCCCCCCCCGTGTCGGCTAACGGAAGGCGGTTCTAGGGCGCGGCTGAACAATCGTCGTGCGGCGTCTCGTGTTTGTCGAACACGCTCATGCGCAAGTGGTGAGTTCGGCTCCCTCCCCGTGGTGGTCGTGGTGGCGCTGAAAAAGCGTTGTTAGCACCGACTCGACCGCGCCGTTCTGCATCGTGTACACCGACGTCGAAGGCGACCTGAGCGTGTGGGGCTGCACGACGTCCTCGGGCCTGACCGAGTCGATCGTGATCAACGCGCCCATCACGATGTCGAAGGAAACGTCGCTCCAGGTCGTGTCGCGCACGACGTTCATCTCGCCGTCGTTGACGGGCGATGTGGGCGCGTTGGTGCCGTCCGACAGCAACTTGTCGCTGCCAACGATGACCAGCGAGAGCACGAAGTCGAACGTCGGTGCGATTGCCGGCGGCGTTGTCGGCGGCCTTGCCGTGGTCGTGCTCGGCGGCCTCGGCCTGTTCCTGGTCCTGTCGCGCCGCAAGAAGAAGGCCGCCGCGCAGGGCCAGACCGCGTACCAGCCCGGCGTGCCCCCCGCACAGCCCATGATGCAGCAGCCCCCGATGCAGCCGATGCACTCCGGCGGCTATCCCGACCAGAATTGGAACAACCAGGCCTACGTGTCCGCCGCCCAGCCCCAGATGATGCCACAGCAACAGGGCCACGAGATCAAGTACACGGACTCCGAGGTCACCACGCCCGTCAACGGCCCACCGCAGTACGGTGCCCAGCAGCAGCAGTACTACTCGCCGCAGCAGCAGGGCTACTACGCCCAGCAGCCGCAGCAGCCACAGCAGTTGGTGGCCCCCACCGAGCTGCCGGACCGACAATGAGCTGGGACTCTTTTTTTTTCTTCTTTTTCTTCTTTTTTTTCTTTTCATTTTCATTTTTTTTTCTCCCCCTATTGTTTCACGTTGAGGAGAGGTGGATGGGTGGACGGATGGATGGAGTTATGGCCCGGAGGCGATATGAGCATCTTTTTTTTTCTCTCTTTCTATTTATACCTGCTTCCTATTTTTGCTGTCGTTCTGTTCTATCTCTTCGCTTCAACGTACCCAAGCGAAAGGTAGCCCCCCTCCCGGATATTGTTAAATACTTACTTTGTAAGAGAGAAAAATGTTGTAATGTAATCCGCTGTTGGTGCTGGTGGTGATGGAGTGGCCGAGCGCAGTGAAGTTACAGTGGCGGGATTACCTTATCCGTGGCGAGCAGGTACAAACTTTGTTGAGACCGTGTAATTCAAAGATGGGTTAAAGAACAAGAAGAAAGAAAAAAAAGAAGCGTTGTTTCGCACTTGGTGGAAGCGGAAGGATATTTGTAGATTTGTAGATATCAAAAAAATGCATTCTACAAAATCCAGCCAATTTTTTTCAATTTTTTTTCTCCGTGAGACCGTTATAATTACTATCGTCGCATCTACTCTACGTACACACCAGCATTCTATGCCCATTCATGTCTGCACTCTGCTGCAAAAGCTCCCTGCCCTTCAGATCGGTTGCTGGTGTGTTTGTGTGGGAAAACCTGAGAAAACGAAAATATCCAACCCCCCTCACCACCAACCGATCACACATATCTACAAGTCGTGGGTATGTAGTGTGGTTAATTATTGGGGTGGATGTGATGTGGACTGTGGATATATTTGGAAACCAGCATGCGCTAACCAAGCGACCGTGCGGGCAATCACGGGAGCAGAGCACATACATATGACTTATGATACTGAATGTAGACTGTTGGCAGTGTTGGGTCCCACCCCCATTAGTTGCAGCGTATAAGCGCGAGTAAGCACTAAGCGTCATTGGGTTTGCACTAAGCCGGATGCCGTGAAACGAGAGAGTGATAATGAATGCATTCCATTTCCAGCACATACCAGTATTACCCCCCTCCGCCATCCACCTCCTCCGCCATCAATGTGGCGTCGGGTTTCCTCCAGCATCGATGGCTGCTTGCAACCGTGCAGACATACTACATATGTAGGTACATATCTACCAACCTACCTATCCAAAATTTCCTCCGTGATGTGGTATCTAGGTATCGCCTGGTATATTCAGTTACCTACAATTTCAATGCCTCGACATCCGATGCCCCGCCCCCAAATCTCTCCCAACTCTGTCTCTGTGTATCTCCCTCCACGCCGATTCAATCGGGGTTCAAGTCTGGCGGCTGTGCTGGCCCACTCAACTCCCAAGTACGCAGCGGTTCGAATGCCCTTTGTGTCCGGGAGCATTGTCCTGTTGAACAATTGTCCGTCCATACTTCTCGCAACAAACATTGGTGCCAAAAGGGGGATCAATGCAGGCTCCAGGACGGTGCCCAGATCCGGTGCCCAAATCTGGCCGTCGAGAAGGAGGATTCGCCGGTCCAGATCCACCCTCTTCTCCTTTGTTCTCGGGGCTGACATTGCGCTTTCTTTCTCGGAACTCTCTTGTGATATCCCATCTCGCGCATGGATTTCCTGATGCTAGATACGAGGATCACACGCGCAGCCCATCTCTTGACGGATAGCCTCCCCAGCTGAGACGCCGACGGGTAACAAAGGCTTCGAGGGAGTATCGTCCGCCTTCCAGCGTTTGCAAACTCTCTCGCATGTCCTCCGGTTGATGTTGAGCTCTCCCTTCCTTGTCTCGGACCAGGCCCGTCCTGCATTTTCGCGCAATAATGCAATAATCCGCGCTCGCTCGTCTCGAGTGGTTTCTCTATGGCTGACCCCCCCTCCCCCCCTATCGGTGGGTTCTCACGGCGTCTTCTTTTGCTTCATGGTTTCGTGCAATGGCCGAACGTATTTTCGCGTACCGTAATGAATGACCGAACGTGCGCGTGGCGGGCAGGCGGGCGGGCAGAGGATGGTCAACCGGCGACGATGTCGACGAAGTTCGGTGTCTGTCTCGCTACTCAACTCAACTTCATCGCCCCGTCTACCCGACGCCTATGCTTGGGAGGGGTGGACACCAAATACCCTTCCACCCAGTACATATGCATGCATGCAGATATCCAGAGTGCATGGAGATATTATCTGGCGGTGTGCGCCTTGCGATAGTACTGCGACTGCGACTGCGACGGCGACTGCGAAACGGGCACGACCACCGCCACCGGGTGAGCAGAGAGAGTGCGACGAGAAGCGGTGCTCCGTCTGCTGCGTTCTCCGCGCGTTCCGGATCTCGCCTGACGGAGACCGACGCGGAGAATACATAGTACATACACTGTGAGACTGTCGCCCCCCTCCGCATTGACGGAGACCAACACGGAGAAAATACACTGTGAGACTGCCGCCCCCCTCCGTGTTCCCGGGCCCTGCGACCACCCGTGTGGACATTATTATTGCGAGTGTACATAGCAAGCGAAAAATATCCACCCATCTGCTGCATCGCCCGTCCGCATCTTCGCCATCGTCGGTAGGGCCCTGCAGGGGCGGGGAAAGAACGAACGAACGAACGCCGGTTTCTGGCGTGGAAAGACCCAACCGCCACGCACACATCCGAGGTTCCTGCCATGACGATCCAGCCATGTTGTGGAGGTCGTATCTGCAAAAAAATGATTAGATGTGTATGTAATTCTACAAGACGACGCCCAGCGCCTGCCAACCCGCCTGCGCTATTAGTAGTAGTCTGCTGGCCTGCATGGCCAGGGCCCAGGCAGCAGCCGCCCCAGTCTCGACTGGCTGGCGAGGATCGTGTTACAGCGACCCGGGCAGTGCCCCTTCTTCGCTGTCGCTTTCTGCACGGCTGGAAAAAGCACATATCTTACTCGCTCGCGATAAAGAGTCGACCAATTTCCTCTCCCGCCGGAATTGGAAGAAAAAAAAGAAAAAGAAGAAAAAGAAGAAAAAAAGAAAAAAAAAAGAGCCTTTTCGTTCCCCCCCCCCCCCATCTCCCTCTTCTCCCTCTCTCCCTCTGTCGCTTGCTCCTCGGCCTCTGGACGGATTTCGAGTCTCGGAAAAATCATCGCCAACTCCTCCCCCAACCACTCACACTCACGGACACTCACAGCAAAGATGACTCTCGCGCGCTGGACAGCCCTGCTGTCGGCCGTCGCGCTGGCCGCAGCAAAAGTGCAATGGGACGCTCCCACCAGCACTCTGCCGAACGCCGGCCCGTTCGGCTACGGCGTGATGCCGCGCCCGACCGCCGCGCCCGCCTACACCAATGCCCACGCCCTCCGGAAACGCGCGAGTTCGGATCAGTTGTGCGGGTACATCAGCAGTGTTTCGCGTACGTCCGGCCCCTTCCTGTCGAGCAATGTCGTGTTGTTGGATCCCCCCCCGTCGCTGACCGTCTCGTCTCCGTGGCAGTGGCCGAGTTCGAGTGAGATCTCCCTGCTGTCCTCCACCCCCGCTCTCCCCCTGGCCTCCGTTCTGACCCCGGCCGACAACAGGATCACGTGCGCCTCGTCGTTCTCCTGCACCCGACACAGCTCCCTCTCCGTCCTCGGCTGCTGCTATGGCCCGGAGTACTGCGCGTTTGACACGACGTGTCTCGACTCGACCGCGTGCAACTCGCAATGCATGCAGAGCACCGGCTCGCTGACCCTCGTCTGGTCCGTCCCGTCCTCGTCTCCCCCGTGCCCCCGTCACTGACACGAACTGCAGCGCGAGTTCGGCGCGCCCCTACTGCGCGACCTACGCCGGCGAGAACTCGTTGTCGATCCTGATCTGCGCGTCAGCGTCGACCAGCGGCCCGCAGCCGTTCCAAGTGCAAACCCCGAAGCCGCTGCCCAGCACCTCAACGACCAAGGCCGACTCCGCTTCCACGAGGCACGGACCGACCGACTCGCAGACGGTCACCGACGGAATCATCGCCACCTCTTCCTCCACTTCCCTCGACAATCCCAACAGCGGCGGCAACACCAAAGTCGGCGCGATCGCCGGCGGTGTCGCCGGCGGCGCCGCTGTCATCGCCCTCGGCCTACTCGGCTTCTTTCTCATCCGTCGACGCAGCAAGAAGAACGACGCCGCCGCCGCCGCCACCACAACCCAGCAGCAGCAGCAGCACCAGCCTGGCGTCGGCTACTACCCTACAGACAAGACCGGCGTCCAGCAGCAGGCGCCCACGCAGATGTACGCCGGTTACCCCCCGCAACAGCCGCAGTACGCGCCGCACGACCAGTACGCATCGCACGACCAGTACGCGCCCCCGCAGCAACACATGCAGCCGCAACAGCCGCCCCCGATCGAGATGGCGGCGTACGAGCCGAGGGCGTGACGGGGCGACAACGGTCTATCTATTTTTTGGACGTTTTCTTGCGGGGCGAGGGGGCGGAAGCGAGGTTTATCTTACTCTTTTTTGTTTGCCTTTATTCTCCATGTAGCGAGAAGGAGATGTATGACTACATCACATTTTTTTTTCTTCTTCTCTTTCTCGGCTGTATAATGATGAAATCGAATCTGATTAATGGATCGATTGACGGATAGCACCATCCATCCTATCGAGTGGGTAGGGGAAATGTCCTACAGAACGCTGTTCAGCCCCGACGGCTGAAAAAAAAGGCGAAGCCGCAACACCTGACATGTGCATTCGTGGGAGAGGGGCGGGGGCGTGCGAGTGGGGGGTTGATTGTCGACCGTGATGCGAGAAAAAAAAAAGTGGAGACTGTGCATAGATGCCCCAGCTGGCCGTATCGCGTGACTACCCACCCGGGCCTGTTCCTGCAGAGCACAGAGGGGTCCTGTGGCAGCAGCGCTTTTGCCGGTTTTTTTTTCTTTTTCGGTGGTGGTTGGGCGGTGGCTGGGAGGTGGGAGCGGTCCCGCTTGCTAGCGGCGTCAGGTCCGCTCACTCGCTCCACCCGGGCGCCCCAAGATCCAGATGCGGGAGCACCTCTTCAAGGACCGCTCACAGTGAAAACGCCGGCAGAAGATCCTATAGACGGAGGTACGAAAATACACCAGGAGGGGCTAGGATACCTTCAAGACCCGGGACTTCTTCGCGGACGAGAGGTGCAGCCTGGCGGTCCTGGACTTCCTCTCCACCACGGATGCGGGGAGACGCGTACGGGCCCGGCTGAAGAGACGTCCAGAGCGAGGCGTCGGAGCGGGAGCTCAGGGAGCGGGAAGAGAGAGCGGAGGAGAGGGGGGCTGGGCGGGCTGATGTTGAAGGACGACAGCCTTCTTCCTGGCGTTGGCGGAAGAGGAACAGGAGAAGGGCGGAGCCCGTTTCCTTTGTCCTCTCCTTTGGGTTCCTTCTGTCGTCCACCGATGCGCTCTCTATTTTCCGGGACGGAATGGTCCGGAGGACGGGGAGACCACAACGAGCCGCTGCGGACCGATCGGGCTTTTTTTTTTGTTTACACGCAACCTAGCTAGTTCACGGCGATATGTACACTGTCCGTTTCCGGTCTGCAGTCCGCGCCGAAGGCAACTCGTTGCAAGCTCTCCTTTGCGCTCCGCCCAGGCCTGTCCCTAAAGTGATAAAGCGCACCAAGGAAATCGCAAGGGAGATCGCAAAGGAAAAAGGAACACCGCCTCCGCCCGGGTCCTACTGTTTTCCTCACCCCCTGCACCAAGCTCCTCTGCTCTTTCCTCTCCCTCCGCTGGAGTTCCCACTTCGATGCCTCACTCCTGACTCGGTACGTCTTCCTCAGCAGGGACTGGGACCAGCCTCCCCACGTCCATGTTGGAGAGGAAGTTCAAGATCAGCTGGCTGCAGCGCTCGTCGGCGAAGAGGCCCCGGATCGTGAACCGGTCTCTACGTCTCCCTGTCTCTCTTCGCACCTCTGCCCACAGGATTTTCTGCTGGCGTTTCCAGTGCGGGCAGCACTTGAAGAGGTGCTCCCGTGTCTGGGTCCTGTAAGGGCACCACCAGCACTTGGCGGTGGGCTGCTTCTTCGTCCATCCGAGTTATTGGCCAGTGAGGCAGTTGAAAATCTTCGACCTGCGCGGTGCGGCGACCCCCAGAGGGCAGACGGCAACCCCCCCAGGTCACTGGCACGTATGAAGCGCTCGATCACAGAGGCCAAGTGGCAGGAAGCAAAGGCATAGGCAGTGTCCAGGTTAGCAGGAAGAAATACTGGTGCATCCGATTCCGGGACCCGCGCCAGAAGCCGGACCCAGGCAGAGCAAACGCCAGTAAGCGGCTCGCTGCGGCGTTCTACCAGTTGAAGACGGGCCTCACAGTAAGCGTCCGGCTCCGTATGCTGCCAGCTTTGCCCATTCGTCCGCCTTCTCACCCCCTGGCACCCCCCCCCCCCCCCCTCTCGCGCAGGGCACCAGCGGAGTTCAATTGTAACTTCCGGCCTTCTCCTACGGATGGTCGCGATGTGCCTCCTTGCCCCAAGAGCAGCATATCTCTGGCCAGGACCAGGCTCGTCTGAGCCCATCCTTTGGACCACTGCTTGGGCATCTGTATGGATGGTGATGCGTTTGTGGGCAAGGGGCAGGAGTGCGGCGGTTTCCAGTGCTCGGGCAATGGCTGCATACTCAGCATCGTAGGCTTCCTGTTGGAAATACATGTGCACTTTGTGACCCCTCCGCTGTAGTCCTCTCTTCCAGGTAACAGCATAGCCGACTGCGCCCGAGTCTGTCCGGGAGCCATCCGTGAAAATGGATAGTCCTGGGTCCCTCCACCGTTTGCTTGACAGTTTCTTCATCCTCGGTGGCGGTGGTCGCCCGCGGAGGTATTACCTCCGCCGGTGGAACTGTGGTCTTCACTCCACCTGCGGGGCCTGGGGCCGGTACCATGCACCCAACTCCCTAGCGCTCTATATATAGTAATCAAACAATCAATGATGCACCCCGAGCATGAGGTTCCCAAGACGAACTGGCCGCAGTCCGTAGTCCCGCCCATCGTCCGCGCACTGGTGTGAGCGCATCGAAATGATCCACCTAGATATATCGCCAGCGGGCTGGTCCCAGCCAAACCTCTGGGGTGTTCGGGACAGGCTTGGCGGCGAACGGCGGCTCTCAATGAGGTTTTGGGCTCCGCGTGGGCTACGGAGCCACCGCGGCGCGATCCCCCTCCATCGCGTAGCATCACCATACCCCGCAATGGCCATTCTGTGCATCGACTCTCCGCCTCCGCGTTTAGCACCGCAGCGGCGACGAGACTGCGACAGCACTGGTGTCGGCGTCGGCATCTGCATAGGTCGGCTCGATTGGTTGTGGTCCATAGCTGCAAACCTCACTGCTCAGTATCCCTAGGATCGTAGATACGCCCCCGTTGTTCGTTTAGTTTTGCTGGTGTTCGACCGTGTCTGTCCCCTAGGGTACAAGGAATGCGGTAGAAGCGCATTTGGACTAAACGTGACTCTGAAATGCACTGTCAAATGCGCCTTTAATGCGGCATAATGAAAGCTCCCCCCGACGTGCCGATTCGGCCGACCCATAGCTTCCCCTCCCCCGCAGCTTGCAATCGACCATAAAACAAATGAAACACATGAAGGGCAGCACAAAAAAACAAACAGGTGCTCAACGGTGCAATGAATGCAGAAGGATAAGCTAGCACCTACAAACCGTCGATTGTGTAATCTGTTTAGGCGAGTTTTAACGATTGATCCGTATCAATAAAGTACCAATGCTAAGGGTGACTCACTGAAACACATATCATCGATGCCTTCGGTGATGCTCAGCGCTGTCCGGCGTTGGTGTCTGCTCCGTTCTTCGTGCCTCAGGGCTGTCTGGCGTCAGTGTTTGCTCTGTTCTTCGTACTTCGGTGATGCTCGGCGCTGTCTGGCGCTGGTGTTTGCTCCGTTCTTGGTACTTCGTTAGTGCTCAGCGCTGTGCGGCGTTGGTGTCTGCTCTGCTCTTCGCGCCTCCGTGCTGTCCAGCCTCCGTGCTGCTCAATTATCCTTACCTCCGTGCTGTCTGGCGTTAGTGTTTACTCTGTTTTTCGTACTTTGGTGGTGCTCTGCGCTGTACGGCGTTGGTGTTTGCTCCGTTCTCTACGCCTCGGTGATATCCTCCGTCAGCGTCTGCTCTATTATGCGTGCGTCCGTCTGAGCTGTGCACCGTTCGTCGGCAGGTGTCTACTCCGTTCTTTGTGCTTCGGTGGTATCCGCTGCCAGCATCTGCTCCATTACGCATAGATATCTCAGTGATTTCCACTGCCAGCATCTGCTACTCTGGTCCTTCGTACCTCATTGCTGTCTACCATCGTATTTTCTCCATTCTCTACGGCCCACCGCTGTCCACCGTCAGTGTTTGCTCCATATGGTATCCGTCATGGGCGTCTGCCCCATTGTGCGCTCGTCAGTGCTGAATATTGTCAGTGCTACTTCATTTTTACGTGTCTCGGTGCTATCCACTTCCAACGCTGATCCGTAAGGTGGCCTTAGCGCTGCTCACTGTCAGTGACAGCTTCGTTCCCCGCGCCTCACTGGCCTCATATGCTGTCCACCATTAGAAGCACCTCTCCATCTCTCCGTTCTTCGTGTCTAGCCACTGTCCGTCATCAGTTAGAAGTGGGGAATGCGTACCTCTAATTACCTCACAATGTGGCGTGCCAGGCCTGAGAAGCCGTAAAACTCACTCTGCAAGCATGTTGTAGTAGTGTTCTACACAGACCGGTCCGGAATGGTTTTTGGTAAAGTCGGGTCTGGTCAGGATATATCCAGACCGACCAACCGTAGGTCGGGTCGGCCTGCCGACGTCGGGATACGTCTGCCAGAACAACGTTCATTTGAAGAAAGCTTCACGGCGACGCCGCCGATGCCTTCCCCGTCCACAAACTCTTCTACCGACTCGGTGTCATCGTAGAGCTCGCTCACTCATTACTGCTGGGAGTCAGTCATGGGAGCCCCGGGATCCCCGGGAGTGGGAAGAGGAGCGGAGGACAGAGGCGAGGGGGGGGGGGGCAATCGCTGTTCCTGCCCACGCCCTCGTTCATAGCTTCCGCGGAAGAGGAGTAAGGGGCGGTCACGCTTTCCTTTGCTATTTCCTTTGTTCTTCTCTTTGGTGCGAATCTTATTTTTTGGGGAGAGGCCTGGGCGGAGGGCAAAGGGGAGATTGCAATGCCGACATCGCGCTGACAGTGGACGGGAACTGGGCAAAATGTACGCCGCCACAGTCTATATAAGCTGAATGCGAGTATGATTAGATAAACAAAAAAAAGGAGTCAACCATGGTACTCTGAGATGGTCGCCCAGCTTAAACATGTAGGATCGGGATCGGTCTACTTATATCCCGACCGACCAACCCTTAGTCGGGATCAGCCTAACTTTATTTACCAGGTTTCCACGCCTGGATTTTTACAACTTCAATCGTTGGCCAGTTTGTCGCAACGCAGAGCAGTCAAGATTTAGAGTTGATATCACCAAGGCAAAGGCCCATTGGAAAGTTCGGACCACAATCACCATGGGTTTATCGCCGGATCCATGGTTGTCACTTGCGATCTTCACGAGTGCTCGTGCGTGAGGATTGTATTCATGGTCTGATTTTTAGACACTAGAGATGGGCATTTCTTGGGGTTGTGGGTTGGTTTCCGGGTAGGCGGAATCGGGTGGCGCATAGTTAGGGATCACCACTGGTACAGTATCTAGTCTTCTCCAGCGCTCACAGACCAAAGGGGGATTTTTTAGTGGTCGGATGTCGCGATCATAGTTCGCCGCGGGAGAGTCCTGGGCTGCACTCTTGGAAGCGCTGCTGGGCGGGGAGACTGGCCACTGGTCGCCCAGGAAGTCTGGTGTTGCCAATGACGCACGAACGTGAGGATCCATCATATGCAGCTCCTGGAGGAACTACTGAAGGCGGTGACTGCGGCTTGTATTTGGTTGAATCATCAATCGCGTGCGACCTATTCAGATCATGGCGCCGTGTCCACGCGTTCGGGATGAACGTCGTCTACCACAACCGCCGGCCAGCGCCGACATCGACGCGCTCTGGGGCATGTGCGACATCGTCCCCCCCCCCCCCCAAACTGAGCTTTCGCCCCCCTCGCCCTGCTCCTCTGGCGGCGGAGATTCTCTCTTATGCGAACCCCCGGGACAATGGCTCCACTGGGGCTCTTCCTTCCATTGCCGGGGGGTGCAGTTCTTTTAATATAAATAAATAAATAACAGATGTTCACCTGTCCGGAACCAGCATATGCAGTTCAGTTCTCGTTTTTTTTCTTGTCCACGGAAGGCACTGTCCTGGTGTCAATCTTTATTATTATTATTATTATTTATTCATCAATCGCGTGCAACATATATACATAGGTCATGGCGATGAACAAACCATCCGGTTCCTGGCCACTGTCCGAACCTCGGCCTCGATCAGTCTGCGGACGGCCCGTCGTAGCTCACTTCTGCCCTCCATCCAGGCCTGTCCTGGAATTTTAATTTACTTCATTCATTACTCGCATTCGACCTGTTTAGATCACGGCGAGCCAGAGAGAAAGCTCTCTGGATTGAAGGGGAGGAAACAAAAATCCATTCCAGGGCTCGAGAAGCCCTAAATGGGGCTGTGGGCGTCAAGGCGTCGTTAGTTCTCACCACCTACCTATGCGCATGAGAGAACTTCTTTCAGGACTTCTAAAGGAATGTCTAGCACAATGTGGCATCTCCTCCTCCAAAACCTCCTGGGTGAGCCTTCAGCCGTCACCCCATGGCAGCTGGTGAGTTTTCATATGACATCCTTAGTTTAAGCGGAATTTCAGCTGACCGTCTTCGACAGGAGTTGGACCTCTCCAGGCGGATGAGATTGCTTTAGATCGTAAGGTAGGTACCTCAAGGCGTCGCCCCTCTAGCTATGCGCATGAACATCACATCACCACATCAGCTATTTTTCCGGAGCGGAGCGAGTTTTAGGGCTTCTCGGGCCCTTGGCCTGTTCTGATATTCAGCAGAGCAGTACATCGGTAGATGATGATTCCGCAGCGAGTGAGAATCAATGACCCCTCCAGAATTTCCGACCGAAAAGAAAGCTGGTTTTGAGCTTCGAAAGCGGCCGGCTTTCGCACAGGGGGGTGTGGTCGGTTCGAGTGTGTGCCTCGCGTAGTCAGCACCAACGGTGATTGGTATTTCTCCGCTTTGCGCGATGTTCGATTGACGAAAAACGGAGCTGGGCGCATCAGCCCCTGGACCGTCGCCGTCGTCCAACCGTCGGCAGTCCCGTCCAACCGCAGAAAGTGCAGCGGCACTCGCTCCGGTCACCCTTTCGCCCGGACGACCACTCCTCGTCTGTGTGTCTTGCCGTCTTCCGCTCGCTGGCAGGAGGCAACCGCTCCTGGCTGTGCTGGAAGGGCGGGCGGGAATGGCCGCGGCGCCCTGTCGTGCGCCGTGTGTTCTCTCGTAAGCTGGGATGGTGGGAATGCCAAACGTCGGTTGTTGGGCTGGTTGTAACTACAGCTCTATCACTGGATTCGCGCTGTGGACCCAAGTTACTTCGCAGCAGATCAGCGCGGTGGCGGGCGGCGGTGGACTGGGAAGAGAAGGCCACCGAGTCGGTACTGGGATGTGGTGCGTGGGGGATGGAATGCCGTGGCGTGAGTTCCAGAAGGGTGCTGGGCAGCGGTGTCGCCCAGCCGGTCGCACTGCGCATGGGATCTGATGACGCCACGAGAGCTGGGTCACTGGAAAAACGGCCGTTGTAAACATTGTGCAAAAAGAACTTTTATCATTCGAACGAAACAGTAAAACAAAAAGGGTACTAAAATAACCCGCTACCTGAAAACTACCGCCATTATTTTTTCTGAAAAGAAAACAGTCATTCGAAAGGGGCCGCCCGAGCGGAGATATACAAAAGGAACTGCAAGTCGAAAAGATCGTCCGGAGAAACCGTAACTTAAAGGACTGCAAGTCGAAGACACTGCAAATCAAAAGATTGTCGACCGAAGAAACCGTAACTCGAAAATCTGCAAGTCGAAACAGATCCGAAAGAACTGTAAAATTAAAAGTGCCGTAAGCCGAAAAGAGCCGTTCGAAAAAGAACAGTTCGAAAAAAAAATCCACGCAAACACCAACCGAGAGGTAGACACCGAAACTCCAGAAGTCTATACCAAACGCCAATCAACTCCAGTGAAAAATCCGAAAAGATCTGAAGAAAGATGACTGGCATGGGGCTCCGATCACGAACGGGCTTTCTTAGCAGAAGGAGAGACAGCAGGAACTGGGGCCGGCCTCTTGCGAGGAGGCGACTTCGGGGATTCGGAAGTCTCGGGGGTAAGTGCGTCTACTAGTGGGGTCTTTGACCCTGTCGGCGTCTTTGCCTTTGTTGAGCTAGAACTGCTCTTGGTTGTCTTCGGGGCTGGCGCCCGGACGGTTCTAGTGGCTCCCTCGAGCGGGGCCACGGGTGAAAATGCCTCCCTCTTGGCAGGGTCGGGATTGGGGTCCTGCTGCGGTAACCTATCAGCATCTGTCGCTCGTTTTGGCCTCCGGATCACTTACCTGACCATCCTCTTCATTGCCAACCGAACCCAGCACCTTCTCGATGGCATCCCAGGCAAAGCCGATACAGGTCCACAGCTGTAAGACGTCTTCTCTCTGGCTGCCCTTCGATCCGGCTGTGCTAACCTTAGGTGCGAGGCCACGGAACTCCTCGAGGATAGCCTCGCAAAGTACTAGATTTTCCGGGGACAGAAAATCGACCGCAGTCTTGATGGACGAACGGCGGTTCCGCACCTGATGAGCGCAACCTGCTGGGATGAACACTGCGTCTCCCGTATTTTGAAAGATACGGTAAGAACGAGCACCTTTCGAGGCAAGTTCTTCGAGCTCATGCTCAGATAGGTAGTAAGAATGCCGGTGAATGGGATCGTCCACGCTGACATTCTTTGCCTTGAGGTATTCCCGCAGGATTGGAGTAGCCGAGCGAGGGAAGATATCCCAAATGGCACCGCACTTGGGAATATTCTTCGCAACAGTCGTGAACTTGGGAGCACCGTCACCACCGTCCTCGTAGAGCATGATGTTCATTGCGTCGGTCAAGTCTAGATGCAGGTTCGTGGTCCCCTTGACATCGTTAATGAGCTTCTCCTTCGCCTCTTTCCCCAAACTCTTTTCGGCTTTGCCCAGTGCTAAAAAGTCGACGGCTGGGTACGCGTTGTACATCTTCGGTCCGAGATCGGGAGCCAACCAATCCTTGGGGAAATGAGACGCCAGGTTCATTGGACCACTCCGGCGAGTGTATGACGGGTACGGAAGCGCATTCTCGAAATCCGCAAACAGCTCAGGGAAGGCCTTGGAAAACTCCGTAGTGGGTGGCCAGTCCTTGAGTTTCAACGATACTGATCCTGTGGACCTAAACGTCGAGAAAAACGTGTCAACTCGTGCGTCATACGACTCGTTGCCGTCACCAGCGCAGTCGTGGAGCTTGCATGGTTCGCTGCCATGCTGATCGATGAAGTACTGAGGATCCCATGGAAGCTGGAACCTCTCCCTTAGACCCGTGAGGACTAATGGCCTTCCTTCGCGCCAAAACCTCTGAAAGTCGTCGAGCGGTAGATCGCTCTCGGTGGTGGTCGGCACGGGAAGATAGTTCTGCCCTCCCGGCGAAGGGGCGGTCACCACCGGAAGTTTCAACTCGGCAACTTGCGGCAGCTTGGAAGCCATTCCCTCGTAGGACGAAAGCTTCTCCAAGGTGTCAGCGAGGGCACCAGGTCTCGCTCTGGTGACGAACATCATGTTGCTGAAAACATGACGGCGTTTCTTGGTGCATGTGTCCATCCGATTGAGCTTGCTGCAGGTAACCTCTCCAGAAGGGGTCCATTCGTCCATGCATCCCAGGCAAAATTCCCGGCCACAGCACCCACACATGTACGAACCCATAAAGATGCTGGTAGCACACATGTCGCAGAACGACCTGGTCTCCGAAACATGCTGGGTTCGCACCAGCGGGCACCCCCCGCACGAAACAGCGTTGGCCTCCTCCAATCCGAGGTGGGCATTTTCATGCCGGACCTCTCTCTCAACATGCTTCTTAAAGAAGGGGGCGATGTATGAAAGAAGGTGCTTGGCCTCCTTGACCGAGAGCGTCAACTCCGGAGCCAGGGTCGGCGTCGGATAGACTCGCCCGCCCCTGGCGATCTCATCGACTATTCCTCCGTTGCTGTCGTGTCGCGGCGGCCGCTTCGACCCCCGTTTGTCGGAGGAAGACGTGGCGTTCCTCGTCTGAAGATGGCTTTGGGCATCTTCCTGGTTCGACCGGAAGCCGTATTCGGAGTAGAGCACGGTCTTCTTCAAGTCCTCCACCTTAAAGACGCGGAAGCCGACGAACCGGCAGCTTCCGGCCGAAGCCGACTTCGCAATGCATGATTGACATCGCTCGTGCGGCTCCGACTGCGGAATGCGCTTACAGGTTCCGACCTGCAACTGACCGAAGGTTTCGTAGTTATCGTCGATGACCGGCTTGTATGCAGCGATGTCTCCCAGCTTGAAGACTCCTCCTGGGGTCTGTGCGGTCTGGGACTTTCCACTTCCCGAAGACTTTCTGGCAGGCGTCTTTCTCAGCATCGTTTGTCTTTGGTTGCGGACGATCATTAGCAATGGTGAGGGGATGGGAGTGGGAGATAGAGTGGAAGGAATTGAGGTGAAGGGAAGAAAGGAGAGAGTGGATAGCGCAGAAATTGAATGAAGATTAAGGGTGGCTTACCAGACAGGCGTACGAGGTATTCTCGTGGGATTGTAACTGTCGGTGGGAGAACGAGACAGAATGTGTAGGAAGTAAGGATGGTTGGGGGATATTCGAGAGAGACGAAAGTTGTTGGGAGCCCCAGTGGGTCGAATCGGGTTGTCGCTTAACTAGGGCTTAGAGACTCAGAAAGGGGATTGAGGCGACTAAGAAGCGAGGGAAGAAGAGGGATGGAGGAAAGAGCGGGATTGAGGAAAAGAAGGATGGAGGAAAGAGCGGGATGGAGGAAAGAAAGGGAGAGCGGACAGTGGGACGCGTTTGGTTAACGTCACGACTTGGCAAGCACGGGAAACCTTAAATCAGACGCGGCTCAACTTTGAAGTCACGCATTGCGCACTAGCTTTTGATCGCTAGCGTTAGATACTGCGGATGGTGCTCTGCTGACAAATATCGATATTGTGCTTGCCGCGGATAGAGTTAGCGTCGTGAACCCCAACCTTTGACAGCGTCGCGGATGTAGATAGATACTCTGCATACAAGTTGAACCAAGAGCGGATTACCGCGGTTGGCTGCTGTCCGCATGGTCAGCAGGTCTGGATCCCACGCAAGGCTGCGTATTTATGGTGCTTGGCTGGAAACATACATAGATACGTACCAAGATACTCTGCATCTAGTCGTACATATCGTCTCGATATATACATATGTTCGTCTGGCCGACCACCAGCATGGGGCTGTTGCCTACTCACGTTACACTGCTTCGCTCCGGGAAACAACCACCGCCCGTCTCGTCGTGCCTCCCTGCCCATCCGTCTCGCAGTTTCTGGGATGGATTTGTCTCCTTCCTCCGTCCCTGCTAGAGGAACCCCGCAGTCTCCACCATCTACCTACCCCTCATTCCCGCCGCCAACTGTGCCTCTTGCACCAGTGGAATAGTCCTCCGTGAGCCAACCATCCGTATCTCCCCCCCCCCGCCGCTCCGACTGACATCTCCCCCAAGCCACCATCTGCTCGAAGTACCATGCCGGCCTCCACGCTCGCCCTGGGCGTGATCGAGATCTACACGACCTGTCTGCGCGGCTACACGATCGTGACGGCGGCACTGGCGGCGCCCGACGACCAACAGCTGCTGTACCAGCGGATGCGCACGCAGCGCGCGCGACTGACCGTGTGGGGCGAGCACTGGGGGATTGATCCGCACACCGCCGCGGCGTCTGGACGCCATCCGCGCTACGCTAGCGCGGGGAAACTGCAGTCGCACCTCGAGAGCGGCATCCGTATCGGTAACGAGATCCTCGACACCCTGAACTGCATCGCCGACCTCTTCGTCAACGGCCGCGCCCTCCACGACGTCTACGGCCTCGCCAAGATCGCCGAGGCCAATGACAGGTCCGAGCTGAGGGATCCCGATGTCGCCGATATCGCCCTGAACGGAATCAATCGACTCCCGATGTCGAAGCTACGCCTCGACAAGAACCGGCTTGGTGGGTGGTTTCGCCTCCGCGGCTGGATGGGATCTTGCTGATGACGCTCAGCTATTCATTATCTCGGCCGCTGCGATTGGCTCATCCGCGAGCCGTCACGCTTCAGAGTGCTCCTCGATCGTCTCCGCCACCACACGGATGATCTCTACAATCTCTCCCCGCCGCAATCCCGCGAGATGATGGACCGCGCACTAATCGCCGAGCTGCTGGCCGGCCACGGCAGCGTGCAGACGCTGCTGCACATACACAATGCGGCTGCCGACGACGCCGCCGACCGCTCGCCTCCGGCGAAGGGCTTCTTTTCCGAATCCTACTCGACGCTCTCGCAGGCGGCCAAGCTGCGGGCGCGCGCCCACATCGATCCCTTCCTCCGCCGCCGTCTCCTGCGCCCGCCCACGGTCCTCGACCGCAGCGACTTCGTCTTGCACCCAACGACGACGTGGTCCGCCAGCAACTCCGCCTGTCTCGCAACGACCGCACACCTGCCTGAGCGCCTCGTCCTGGTCGAGTTCTCCTCCTACATCGCCGCAAAGCGTCCGCACCGGCGGCTCGAGGACAGCATCCACAGTCTCGCCGAGCTGCTGACGGCGTCGAGCAAGCCGGCCGAATTCCGGCTGCTGTCGTGCGCCGGCTACTTCCACGACGCCACCAACGGCCGCTACGGCTTCGTCTACGACCTGCCGTCGTACCTGCGTCCGTCGTCGCCGGCGTCGCCGCTCTCACTGCGCCGCCCAACCACGCTGCACACGCTGCTGCACGCGCTGCGCGACCCGATAGACCTCGGCGCGCGCTTCACGCTTGCGAAGCAACTGCTGGCGACAATCCACGTGATCCACGCCTGCGGTTTCACGCACAAGAACATCCGGCCCAGCTCGATCCTGTTCCTACCCGCGGAGTCGTCGGATCGCAAGGGGCCGTCCAAATCGCGCCGCGTCGCGCTCGCGAAGCCGTACCTGATGGGCTGGGGTATCAACACCGAGGAGCCCGACAAGGACCACGAGCGCGAGAAGGCCATCTACTCCCACCCAACGCATCTGCGCCACCCGGCCCGCCTCTACATCCCCGCCTTCGACGTCTTCGCCCTCGGCATCGTCCTCCTCGAGATCGGTCTCTGGCAGAGCGCCGACTCCTTCGCCGCCGAGATCACCGACTTCTCGTCCGAGGAGTTCCGCTCCGTCCTCAGGAAACGCGTCGTCCCGGACCTACGGAGCCAGTGCGGCGCCATCTACGAAGGCGTTGTCCAGCAGTGTCTCGGCATATCCGGCGAGGAGGGCAGGATCCCCGAGGAGGAAGAGAAGGAGATGGAGAAAATGCTCGTCTGGGACCTCATGCGGGGGCTGTGGGGCTGCAGTGCGTAGCGGGGAGGGGCGGGGGGTAGATTGTGGTCTGCGATTTTTTTTGGCTTTTTTTTGGGACACCAATCAATGCTTCTTTGCGCAGATCGATGCCGAATACTAGTAGTAAGAATCGTGGCAGACTGGATGGCGTAGGTAGCCGTAGAGGCGAATGTGTCAGCCCAATTCCAGTCAGCGGTGTTGCGAGTAAGTGGTCGAGACACTGCGTACGCACGCAACATATGGACGGTATCGAGTCGGATTGTAGCGTTGCAACGGCAGAATCGACACACGATGGAGACGTCACGGTGAGGGGCCCATGTTTTGTTCGTCGCGCACAATTGCACACCACCAGCGTATTGATTCTTCCCTCCACATTCCCCCCCCAATCTCCCCACATTCCCTACCGGGGTATCATCGCTCATTCGTCGTTCGTACATCGCATCCCATGTCATTACCGTAATACCGCCTCCCTTTCCCGCGCGCTTGGAAGGAAAAGAAAACAAGAAAAAGCCCACAACTCCGTAGGATGTAAAGGAAAAGGGAAAAAAAAAAAAAAAGAAGGCCCATCATTGCCCTCCGCTCACAACGCACGCCAGGCAATGTATGTACATCCCTCCCTCCTTTTTCCTGCTAGTAGCCCGCAGCGGCGCGGACCTGCCAGGCGATCATTCCGAACCACACGAGGCAGAAGCAGGCGATCATCTGCATGGCGAAGGCGGTCTTCCAGAGGTTGCACATGCCCTCCTGCTGGATGCGCGCGAGAGTGTCGATGGTGCGGCCGCCCCAGAAGCCGGCCTGGTACACGTAGCGCACACAGTTGTCGTTGACGCTGCCCATCGGCCCCCACAGCTCGATCGACGACTTGATCAGCCCCGTCAGCCAGAGCACGAACAGTACGAACGCGACCAGCAGGATCGGCAGCGGCAGCAGCAGGTGGATGTGGTACAGCGCAACCACCGTCAACACGAAGATCAACGTCAGGCTCGACACCGCGATCAGGAAGTAGTAGTACCTGTGTCCGTTCAGCCGTCCCGGGTCAGCGAGCGAGTCGAAAGGGCGGCGGGAGGAGAGGGAGGACGGTTGGATACGCACCACGGAACGAGAACCATGAGTCGTCCCTGCACGTAGGAGAAGTACGAGTAGGTCCCCAGGGTGACCGCGGCGCACACGAACAGCAGCGACAGCAGCAGCGACAGCGTCAGCGTCGGCCAGCGGAACGCGCGCACGGTGCGTACGCGCAGAATGCGCTCGCCCGAGGATCCCATACTCGTCGTATGGGTGCCGGTAGACGTGAGGAGCGTTGAGGCAGCTATGGTGGGCAACTGGTGGGAGGAATTGGCGGGGTGGTGTGGTGGTGGTTGCGGAGAGGAGGAGGAGGAGGTGATGCGGCGGTGGTGGTGGTGGGTGGTGGTGGTGGTGGTGGTGGTGGTGGTGGTGGTGCAGTGAGTTGCTAGATGCTGAAACAGAGGCGAGCAACCCCCGCCAAGTACGAGCTGATCGAACAAAACGAGGACACCGCCAAGTCCACCAGCCACACTGACCAAACCAACCTCCTGAGCAACTACCTAGTCCAGATGAATCAGTTGAAGGGAATGGTCGGGGCGACTGGGCTAATATGTAGTGAATTTCAAGGGCTGACGGCTTGGCAGTCAATCACAGCACAAGCCATGCCAGCAGGCCGTGGTGTCCACATCTAGTCCACAGTCCTGACGACCTTAAGGAGCCGCTCGGTGGTCTGATTCCCAGCAACGGTGTCACAATAATGCGACCTTCTGTGATGGCTGCTTTTCCACAGCACATTCGTTTTGCGGCATGGAGATGTCTTGGGTGGTTTAAGGGAGGTTTTCCAAGGGTCAGCAGGCGGTTCAGCTTGGCAATTTCATCGCGTATAACTATGGCCAATTACATAGTGCTGAGCGTCAAACAGGCTCCTTTGTCGTTAGCCATGAGCCTTAGCTACTCTATCTAGTTCGTATCTATCATGCACTTTCGCTTGTTAACGGAATCCTGTCCGTCACAGCGTTCTGACGCTATCGGGGCCGAGACCGACGACACATATGGTATGTATACGGGACTCCAGGCACGCCGAGTTGATCATGGCGTCCTGGCGGGGCTGCACCCATATTACGATGGTCACTAGAAGAAAACACGACTATGTACGGCAAGTTGGATCACCATTCCGCTGGCCACTGAGTCCGCAGGATCCGTCAACTCTGTGCGCAATGGGATGTTTCTTACATCGACTGATACTTGTTTCGGGACAATTAGGGCTCGTTTGGATAGGCTCACTTTTCAGTTCCAGTTTTAGAGCCAAATTCAGTTCCCCGCCGGGACACCGAATACTGTTCAGTTTCAGTTTCCGGAAAACCTTGAGGTGAACAGAGTGTTTGGCAGTTCTCAGTATACTCAGCCATAAGTCTGAATAATAGGCTTCGCCAGAACTTTAATAGTAGACACATTGTAGCCCCGCTTTTTTCTCTTCCCCATGCCTCAGTGAAGACACCAGCCCAGTACAGAATGGGGAACCGTCGTATAACAACTCCAAAGATCCTCTCGATTGCATTTCGAAGACTGGCATGGCGTAAGTTGAAGAGTTCCTTCGGATTCTTGCGGCGTTGATTTGCCCGCGCAGTCTCTTTCAAATGATATCGTACTCCACGATAAGGAGTAAGGATACCAGTACGAAGGCCGTAACCTGCATCAGCAAGATAATATTTCCCGTCGGGAATTACGAACCGACTTTCGATAGGCAGCTCTAATGCGTGGGCCAGAACTCTTGAATCGTGTGCACTGCCTTCGTATCCAGCAAGCACATAACAGAACTGAAGATCAAAGGTACATGCTGCCAGCACATTCTGGCTCGTGTATTGCTTGCGGTTACGATATCGAGGTTGTAGATTCTCCGGAACGTGGACACGAACGTGGGAACCATCAAGGGCTCCAAAACAATCCTTGAAAAACGGAAAGAATTTGGGATTTCGAGCGACGAATCGAGGTGTACATGGAGATGGTAGTCGGACGGTATTGTGGAATAGGTCGAGCAGTGCAGCGAGTACTGCATGGATATGGCCGCGCTTTCCCACAACTGCCATGAACATCGCCACCTGTTCCTCCACTGCTACGTTCCTGGTGTCAGCAAGAAGACCTTCGGCTCGTAGAAGGGTACACAGGGCAAAGAATGTGTCCTTCGGCATTCGCATTATCTCTTGTACGCGGCGGGGGTTTTCGCAGGCAAGGACCTCTTGGACATATTGTCTTCCGGAAAGAGTAGAGGTACGCATCCGAATTTTTTTGGAACGCGTGGTATATACTGCTTCGCCGGCCAGCTGTGCAATGTGTCTCATCAGCTGAGGGGAGAATATATCGTCGTGGTTAGTGACATTTTCATTGTCGGAAGGGGAGTCCATGGTTGAAGTTAAAATGCGGTACTGTGAAGAAACTGACCTCCAGAGGTCAGTTCCCGTTTCATCGCCGGAGCCGCACAGTTTCAGTTTTTTTCTCTCAGTTTTTGTGCTATCCAAACAGGGTTACAGATTTATTTGCTCAGTTTTTCGAAAAACTGACAGTTTTCGCTAAAACTGAGCGTATCCAAACGGGCCCTTACAAGTTTGTCTGCTTTGACGGTGATCTAATGGCGTCGCTGGCAGGCACCGCGATCAACGGTTTGTTGAGGATACGCATCGACCAGTCAACCCGCTTTTGCGTTGGCATTTTCGGCAGGTGGTGTTCGCAAACATGAGGGAGCTGGCGAGCTTTTCGGGTTTGGTTTTCAGCCTGGGTCGGACATCGTGGGTGGGAATTATGAGCGTTCCAAGGGCTGGAGAAAGGATGGATTCCGGGCTAGTTATTTCGTCGCTTAGCTGTGAACCGATATCTAACAAGAAGACAGTTTTGAATCAAGAAAAAAATTCGATTGATTTTATCCCTGTCGGTCTGATCTTGGAGCCTTGATCTACAGTTACTGTGTCCAACACGAAAGTGATCTCGTACACCCCCGTGCAAACTTTGAAAGCGAAGAACCGGTGCCAGCAGCAGTTGCGCAGTTCGGATAGCTACTGGTAAGGCAAACAGCGGGGGACAGCTTTCTCTTTTTTTCTTTCGTTTCTCTTCTCATCGCTGTCCCAACGACACCCGCATTATCCTCGGTGCTCATCCACTCCCCGCGGTCTATTCTACATAGTAACGGAGCAGAGTCGTTGGGTGGAACTTGGAGTCTTGACGGACAGCTCACCGTGCTATCCCTGGCTAGATATGTAGCGGAGATAAATATGTATGTACATACGCATTGCGATTCTTCCTTGTTTTTTTTGTTGGTGTCAATCTGTTCTCCGATGTCTGCGGATTTCTGTTTGCCAAAGTCGGCAGATCGAGTTGAATTGAAGTGGCCATAGCGTTGGACTCAGCGCCTGAATTTGCCACCAGATGGACGCGCGCTTTGCGTGGCCAAGGTGGTGGCCGAGTGGCTTTGTTCGACGAATGCTAGTTCACAGTGTGGACTTGGAGGCATTCAGCATTCCTCTGCTTAGTAACACGTAGCAAGCCCGAGTGAGCTCCGTGCCTTTCGTCAAGTTCGACAGTGATCGAGCGAACAGCACAAGAGGCAGACTGCACAACCGCCCTTCTCCGTGGTCAATCTCACCTCTTCACGTAGATTCTGGTCATACTCTTCAAGTCAATGATATTGTGAAGTGCACCGTGCACTGTCCTTTCTGTCTGGCCGGCACCTGGTGGTTATGTCCATCCACAAATGTGTACAGGCATATACAATATCTCGAACCACTCCATCCGTCCCACCCGCGCGGTGTCATCTGTTCTCTTTCTCCTCTCCCTCAGAACCGATTGATGTCTCTTCCCAGTATCCAATTCAAAAACCTGTGTACCTCGATTAGCAATCTTGCTCACCCTCTGCTGCCACGGGGGCTCACCAGTAAGTTGGGATAAGCAACTTGTTCCGCCAGCTGACGCTCTTGGTGAGGTATGCGGTGCGCCAGAGCAGCCAAGCCATGCGGCCCTTGACGTCCGCACCGCCGCTCTGAGTGATGGCGCGCCAGCCGCCGAGGTACGCCATGATTCCGAGGCTACGGAACTTGAACTCCGGTTGATCATCGACGTCGGCTAGGGATTTCCTCTTCGCGTTCGTATTGGAGGCAGCGGCTCTGTTGAGGGCTCTGGCGAGCCAGTCGGCCTGCTGGTCCGCGACCTGGGCGGTGGCGGGCAGGGACTGGTGGGCAATGGCGCAGCAGTCGCCGAGTGCGAAGATGTCGTCGAGCGGTACAGGATGGCCGTTCCCGCTGCCGTCGCCGTTGCCAATGGGTGCGCCGAGGACACGCAGACGCGTGTCGACCACGAGCTGGCCGCTCTTGGGCGTCTTGAGGATCTCCCATTCCGCAGCTCTCGCGTCGTCGGGGTACGGTTTGAAGGGTCTCCCGAGGGCATTCTTGACAAACGGGTTCGTCGCCAGTCCCGTGCTCCACACCACCGCGCCCACGGGCACGCGGCCTTCCTCCTCGGTGACGACGGCGTCGGGCAGCACTTCCAGCACGTGGTGCGACGTCTGCACGCGGATCCCCTGGCGCGCGAACACGGCCCGCGCGTACTTCTGCAGTTTCTCGTCGAACATGCCTAGGATGGCCGGGGCGACGTCGAAGACCGTGATCCGCGCGGCGTCCCTGACGAGGCCCGGGTAGATCCTGATGAGGTCGTCCTGCAGCAGGTCGTGAAGCTCCGCCGCGAACTCGATACCGGTCGGCCCGCCGCCGACGATCGCGAAGTGCAGCAGCTCCCGCGCGCGCGCTGGGGTGCAGCTGGGAAGACTCGCGTCCTCGAACCGGTCTAGGATCCGACGCCGGATCCGGCGCGCGTCGCCGACGTCCTTCAGGAAGAGGGCGTGCTCCTTGACACCCGGGATGTCGAACGTCTGCGCGTAGCAGCCGACGGCAACCACGAGCTTGTCGTACGGCACGTTGAACTTGTCGCTCCCGCCGCCGCCGCCGCCGTCGACGAGCAGCGATTTGTTCGCCACGTCAACGCTGTCGCCCCACCCCCGCACCACCTCCACCCCCCGAAGCGAGTGTGAGCTCTCCATCGCCGTCCGGAACTCGAGCGTGCCGACGGCGGTGCCTGCCAGCAGCGGCGTGAAGACGAAGTACGTCCGCGGAGTCACGATCACGGGCTGGTAGTACTTCGTGTTGAGGCTGCGTGCAAGACCGAAGCCGCCCCAGCCGCTGCCGAGAATCACGACCCGCTCCCGGTCCGTGGGAAGGTGTCAGCGGATGGACGAGGGAAGAGAGTGAGGAGGCGGATACCTTTTCTGGCGGCGTCGAGCTCCTGCAGCGAAAGACGGCGGCGCTGCACCGCGGGGGAAGCAGGCAGAGGCAACCGAGGCCGTGGCAGTCGCGAGAGCAGACGGGACGCCATTGTTGTTGCTTGGAAAGCGACGAGCGTGTATACTGTGGGAGTAAAGAGGATCTTAGCTCAGAAGACACCGGAGAAGAAACGACAACGAGTGAGAGGGTCCGCCGCCGGCACTAGTGCGTGGGCAAATATCCGCACAGCGATAGCCTCAACGCCAACAGCCATGACGGTGCAATGGATTGACCGAGTCCGGCGTCGAGGGCGGGAGAAGAGGCGGGTACTAGCCGCGACTAGTCCGACAAATAACCGACGTCATCCACGAGAATAGTCGTGATTGCTCAAGAACCGGGCGAGCGCCATACTCCAGACGGCTAGTGTTGTAGTAATCAGTGCAGGCGGAACTGAGTTGGAGGGAAACGTGTGGCGTGCTGACGTCGGAGCGGGGGCCGGCACGACTCGGTTCGGGTTCGATCCCTGCTGCGGATCCGGCTGGTGGGAATGGGGACATATGTAGAATACACGGTTCCTACGGTAGTCTACATACACAATGGTGGTGAGGGGGACATACATACATCTGTAGATACTGCACTTGGCGATACACGGGCAGTCAGGGTAACACGCGGGTACGCACAGGCAGGACGACGCTATGCAGAGTAGTGGAACCAACTTCGGCATGTGCTCTGCAGTGCCGTGCATGACCCCTCACTCGGATGACACCGGGAAAAAAGCAATGCGATGTTGTTCCCGCTGGCCGAAAAGATGCATTTTTGCAGTAGACAGGATTGCACGACGGACCGCTTGCTGCTTCCGATCGAGTGGGGGTCGAAAACAACAACAACACTGCACTGCACTTCCCACAACAAACATCAATCACCCCCGCCAGCTACTTACTCTCCTCTCTCCTCCAACCACTCTCCTCACCCTCACCACCACTGCTCTCCTCTCACAACCCCCCCACCCCTTCTAATCACCCCTCACGATGAAGATGGAGAAGACGGAGACGATGGAGTCCGACAAGCCGCTCGGGCCCGACACGTCCAAGTTCTACACGGCCTCGGATCTGTCGCTGCCGACGTCCTCGCTGGGGAGCGGCTGCTTCGGCTCGCTGACAGCCTGGGTCCAGCGCTTGTTCGCTTTCTCCTCCTCGGCCCCACGCTCGTCCAGCACCTCCAGCTCCTGCAAGTCCTCCATGTGCCGTCTGCCCGCTCCCGCGCCGAGTCTGTTCCCGGAGTGGACTCCCGCGGAGCTGTCGACGCTGATCACACGCTGGACGAACACGTACCCAGGTACCTCACCTCACCTCACCTCACCACCTCGCCAGCCTGGCTCCGACTGACTCCCAAAAGGCCCCCTGACGCACCCGCAGAATGTCGGTATATCGAGCCTGATATCGCTGATCGACAGCGGCTCGGCGACGGCGGCCGACGCGGCGACGCTGCACGCCTCGCTGGTGCACCGGCTGCGCATGGACCACTCGATCGAAATGCTGGCGCGCGAGCTCGGCCTGTTCGCGCACGAGCTCGACATGCCCGCCATCGAGGAGTTCGAGCCGCCCCCAGCCAGCCCGATGTCCGTCGGCGCCCGCAGACTGCTGCAGCTCTGCACCGGCGACTGGGTGGAACGCGTCATGCCCCTGCCCGACGACGGCGTCCGCGTCAGGTACAGGAAACCGAAGTACTGGATCGTCGCCCTCATGGCGAAGGCTGGCTGGTCCCCCGAGGTCGTCGACGTCTGCTTGACCGCGTGGTTCGAGGAGAGGGGCCACGAGATGTTTTAGGCACCGGAAGGAGGGAGCTGGACGGCGGCTGTGGCGATCGTGGCCGACGATGGTAATGGTGGTGGCAATTGCGGCCACGGCTACGACGACGGTCATGGTGGTGGTGGAGATGATGGCGCGGACATGTCTTGAAGGTGTGGATGTAGTGGACGGTTAGGGCGGAAGAATTGTCCGTAATGATAATCTCCATTTCACGAATATACACCGCTTTGGGAAGGGTGTCCACAGTGCGGCTGCTTCTACACGATCGGAACGTAATCCCAACACAGCGAGCGGAACAGTAAACAGGTCTTCATTCGAGATCATCATACAACATCACTCATACACAGAATTACAAACACAAACCGAATGCAACGCTACAGAGAAATAATCACCAGCCCAGCAGTCAGTCCGAGCAGTAAGCACGCAACTACCGTTTTCTTCCTCTTTCCCTTCTCCTTTCCTTCCCCCGCTTGTCCGCTATCCAACAGTCCTACTGCTGCTGGTGCCGCAAGTGCTAACAGCCATAAGAGCGCGCGGAGGGACCATCCGGCCCAGCTCAGCTTCGCCGCTTCTGCAGTGGCGGCGGCGGCGGCGGCGCATGCGGCGGGAGGTATCACGGTGGGTACAGGTGCCGGGTAGAGTAGCGGCGCGAGGAGGATGGCCAGGATCGTTACAATCTGCATCGACGCGGCGTTCTGCGTTGTCCGTGTGGCCAGCGGCGGGGGAGGCTGTTGAGGGGCGTCAGTGGGAGGGAGAGGAGCGTCCGGGGGGAGGCGTGGATAGGTTTCAGCTTGGGAGGCGAGACGGACTTCGGCTGTAGGGTTGACTGAAGGGCTGTCTGTCTCCGTGTGAGGAGAGTGGACGGGAACCGGAGGAGCGGGGTGAGTAGGAGGCGGTGCGGGAACGTGAACGATCGCCGGAGGTGGCGGGGTGGCCGGCTTCGGCGGTCGCCCAAGCGCCATCAGGTCGCTCGTGTCGTCGAGGAAATGAGGCTCTCTTCCTGCCTCTGGATCGTGTTGCTTTAGCCAGCCCCGGTACTCGGCCACGTCCTCTTCGCCGGCAGCGGGGATGGAAAGCGTGTTGTGGTACGACTTTACCGCTTCGTCTATTATCCGTCGAGCTTGTCAGCCATCGCTCGTCTAGCGCATATTGGGGAGGGGGGAGGTGTGCATACTATACTGCCCCAGCTTCCAGGAGATAGTGCCGAGCAGCTGCTGCCGCTGGTCTTCCTGCGGACCGGTCATCGTCCGGCGGCGATCGCGCGGAATGCCGTCGCACTCGGCGTCGAGCCGGTCGAGCATGGTCGACATGTCGTCGATTTCGTCCTGCATGTGGAGGAGGATCCGGTGGTTTAGCGCAGTGAAGCGGCGGTAGATCTGGCGCTCCGGGGCGGCGGCCACCGTCTTTGCGAGGAGGGGGCGACCGGTGTGGAGCGACGGCAGGTCTTGAGGGACGGGAACGGTGGCTAGTGGCGGAGGAGGCGAAGCGGGCGGTGACAATGGCCGGACGTCAACCCATGGCCTCTCTTTCGCTGCTGGTTGCTCACCGGCCGTTGTCTTGGCCTCCGCTGCTGGAAACGCCTCTTCGGCTGAAGACTCGTGGGACTTTTCTGATCTCGAGGCCATGACTGCATCTTCCGGCTCCAATACGGTTGACTCTGGTTCAGGAACTGGGTTCGGCTCGGGAATTGGGTCCCGCTCAGGAACGGGATCCGGTGGGGCTACAGTTGCTGGCGAAATCGGATCCGGCAATGCTGCAGTGGCTGGTGGAGTTGGATCAGGCAAGGCTACAGTCGCGGAAGGAACTGGATCCGGCAAAACTATAGTCGCCGGTGGAATGGCAACCTCGACCTCGATTTTCTCTGGTTCCTTTCGCGCGGCCACGGCCTCGTCGATCTCCGGTGCGTCTGGCTCGTCATCGTCGGACTCTTCGATCTCAGGTGCGCCTGCTTCGTCGCCACCGTCGGAGTCACCGACGGCGGATGTCTCCGATCCCGAATCCTCGGACTCTTCTTCGGACCCGAGTGTCTCGGACTCATTGTGCCCGGACGGCTCGGGCTCGGGCTCGAACTCGGGTGCGTCGGGTGACTTTTCTTCGGGCTGCGTAAGCTCGAGCTCGATCGTCTCCGATTGCTTGACCTCGGACTGCAGAATCTCGGGTTCCTGTATCTCGGGCTCCAGTGGCTTGGCGTCGGGTTGCTCCGGCTCGGGCTCCGTTGTCTCGGACACGTTCGGCTCGCACTCGTTCGTGGCGGTTTCGTTCGCGGCCTCCTGTCTTTCGGTCCGCTCGGCCTGCAACTGCAGCTGCCTCTGCTCTTCTCGCTGGCTGACCCTGAGCACCTCGGCTTTCCCCCTTTCTTCTTCTCTCTCCTTTTCGCGTTTCTTGTCCCTCTCGGCCTCGGCGTCAACTTCGATCCGGTCCGCGTCCGCGGCGGGACTGCCACTCCTGGTAGTCCAGCCGCTTGCGGTTCCGTCGGTGAAGAAGCCTTCGCTCTCCTCCGTCGCCGTGTCGTCGCCGCGGATCTTGGCCGTCGCGCCGTTGCCCGCGTCGCCGTAGTACTCACTGCTCAGCCCGCCGCTCGACTTCCGCTTCTTGCGCCGTGCGGGGCGCTCCGGAATCAGCGCCACTTCCGAGGGCGCCGTCATGTACATGAACGGATTCGGGTGGTCGACATCGTGGCTCGGCGCCGGGTGTGGGTAGGCCGGGTACGAGTTGTACAACTCGTACGGATCGTACGGAGCGTATGCCTGCGGAGGGGGAGGACGAGGGGGAGGGGGAGGAGGACGGGCATAGCCGTAGCCGTGCTCCGGGAAGTACGAGCCGACGGGCGGGGGCGCATATGGATTCGCGCTGGCACTGCGACTGTGGTGATTTCCCCGGGGCGTGGTTGCGTCGATGTCGACGAAGGGCGAAGGCACCTGAGAGAAGGACAGTGGCCGCTTCGAGTGAGGGCGCGCCGCGGGCTGGAACGATGGCAGTATGGGAAAAAACGGGCCCGTGCCGGCGGCGTAGTCCGCCGCGGCCGAGTGAGGGGCGATGTAGCTGCGTCGAGGCGAGGCCGTGCGCTGCGCTCTGTTGGATTGCGCCTGGATCAGGGGGGACTCGTTGAGCCCGGTGTTCAGGGAGAGCTCCGGGGTGGGGGCGTGCGAGCGCTTGGAGAGGTCCGGGGGGTTTGGTGGGGCGGTGGTGATCTCGGAGATGCTTGGGGACGGCGGCCGCGGGGGCGGGTCGGATATGCGGGGGAGGAGCTGTGGAGGTGTCGGGGTCAGGCGCACGGTTGGGGGCGAGGAAGCCGAGTGCAGTGGTGCTGCTGCTGGGGCAGAATCGGGGCTCCTTGGAGTCTGATCTGTGATGCGTGGTGGAGTGGAGTGGCGCTTGGGCGCCGTCGGGGCGGGCACTGCGGGTGTGCTGGGTGAGTGGCGCACCGTGACGATGCTGCTGCCGCCGACCGAGGGGCTGGTGGTCTGGCTGCGGTAGGCGCTGGGGGCCTGGGATTGCTGGGCCTGGTGCAGTTGCTGGGCGGCATGGAGGATGGGCAGCGCGTGAGACGTCGGGATCTCTGGCTCGGCTGATTCGGGCCGCTTCCTCCTCTCCTCGACGGGAGAAGCGGGCGCCGATCTTCGACCGGGTCTGGGGACGAGGGTGCTTTTGCTGTTGGCGATGGCGGGGCCAGGAGCGGGAATCGAGGCTTTGGGCGCAGCGGAAGGAGTCTTGTTCGTGATTGCGGGCTTGGCGATGTCCGGCGGCGATTGGGGCGGCGTGCTTCCAGTGTCGGCGTCTCTCGGGACGTGCGCTGGAGGCGGAGTCGTTTGCCGCCGCTCGCTCTTTGCGGACCGAGGGGGCGAAGGCGGCGCGATGGGCGGCAGTCGCGGCACCGACGCCTCTCGCCGTTTGGGCTCGGCGTAGAAGGACGGCGACGGAGCAGCGGGTATCTCCACGGACACGGGACGGCTGGCACGGTAGCTGCCGGGCGGAGACTCGTGAAGTCCGATGCCGCCGTGCGAACTGTCATCGGCTTCTCGTCTGCGTTCTGTGCGCGCCGTCAGTGTCCGACCAACGGAGCGATGGGGGGAGAATCACGACGCACCGCTCTTGGCCCGCTCTCTCAATTGCCTCCTCTGACGCTTCTCCTCTCGCCGCTCCTCACGCGCCCGCTCCCTCTCGCGCTCCTCCTTGTTCTTCGCCTCACGCTCCCTCTCGAGCCGCTCGAGCCGCTCGCGCTCGCGCTCCCGCTCGGCTCTCTCTCGGTGTCGGCGCTCCTTCCGCAGGATGGCAGCCGAGATCTCCTCGGTGGTGCCGCCGTTCTCCCAGAGGAACAGGTCCCGGTCGCTCGACCTCGCGGTGCCGGCGCTGAGCCGCCTGACGTTCGCGCCGACGGCGTCGCGGGCGATGCTGTGCTCCCTGCTGCCGGCGGTCGTGGTCAAGCGCCGCTTGATCTTCCTCGTGCCGCTGAGCAGCCGCGCGCCGATGCCGGTGGCGTCCGAGCCGTCCGAGTCGGAGCCGTTCTCGCCGCGCAGCGTGTCGTGCGGAGACGCCGGCGGGATCGAGCCCGTCGGCTTGCCGTGTCCGTGTCCGTGTCCGTGGCCGTGGCCGTGGCCGTGGCCGTGGTCGCTCACGTGCTGGTACCGCGAAGCGGCCGTCGCCGTGGCCTGCGACGCGTACTGATAGAGGGACTCGCGGGATCGGTCGGCCTGTTGCGGTCAGCAGTCCGGCCGGCGATGGGGGAGCGGGTGGCGGCGGTCACCATCGCATGTAGATAGGGGGCTTCCTCCGGCAGTGCGTGCGTATGTGCGGCGTGTGTACGGGTGGGATGTCGGTATGCGGGTGGATATATATCTGCGCCGCCAACGGGAAGCTGCTGGTTGTTTACAAAACAGGGTGCCACAGAGCCAAATGCGGTTGTTGTGGACTGTGTCCGGTGTTGGTGTTCCTCTCCCGGTCCGTCTCTTCGTGCCGTGAATGCAAGCTGTGTGTTCGCTGTATCGATCCTGCGACGGACGGATAGCGGAGGGAGGGAGGGAAGGAGCAGGAGGAGAGGAAAGAGGAGGGAGAGGTTGAGGCAGCAAGCCTAGTATGGCGGTCCGTCAGGCCTGGCCCGTTAATGCTGTTAAAAGAGTACGATGCAATACGGGTGCGGCATCGGACGGTCCGCGAAGCTGTACTCCACGTACTGGCAGACGCAAACACGCCCCGTACGGACATCCCATACACACCCCACACGGCAATTACCTGCAATTGCAATCCTGGGGGCCCGCTCATCCACTTGTTGTTCTGCAAATTCCTATTCGCCGCCCCCACACCCTGGCTGCGACGATGACACTGTGCTCTCGACTCGCATTAATTCCGCAAGAGGACAAGATAAACCCACGCGGTATATAGCTACCACAAAACATTCCAAACGTCCTCCGGAAAAGAAATGTGTTCAGGCAAACATGCCCCTTGTGGGTGTCCGTCCATCGCCGTATGTAGACACTCGACGTCGGGCGTTTCACCCCCCTCCACTCTCCTCCGCTTCCGTCAGGCAAACTACATATCGTCCGCTGTGTACATCGTCTAGCAGTCACCGTCGCGGGCGCTAACCAGCTCCACATCCACGACGACCGACCAATAACTGCTCGCGCATGATCTTGCGGAATGTTGATCGCGTCCGTGCCGAGAATAGCGGGCCAATCGTTCGCGCTTCCCCTTCTTCCGGTCCCTGCTGCTGGCTGGAAACAACACCGTCCGCTGACGTCCGTCGTTCCTCGTTCTCGGGTTTCTCTTTTTTTCCATTCGCTGGCTGCTCCACCGCGGACCGCTCGAGCTGAGCCGTCCGTCCGCATTATTCGGCGGATTCACAATCGATACGAGGCGGGGAAAAAGAAAAGAAAGAAGGAAGGAATGCGAAGTACATATCTATCTACTCTACGCACATATGATACACCACCCACCCAGACTCGCAGCACCCCTTCGGTTGATTCGAAGCTGGTGTGCGACCCTCGCCTCCGTTGCGCCACCGCCGACGCGGACCGAACGGGGGAATTGATTCCTTCTGCGCTAGATGCTCTGCGCAGAACTCCCCCTCGACTGGCGGCCACCAAGGCGACGCAAACGGATCCGAGACAGCTAAGTCAACGCTGGCTTCCGTCTCGACAGCTACTGTGTAGGCAACTCGTGGCAGCCGTCCACGGCGATCGCTAGATGCCTCTCCACGTCGCGTGACAGCTCGCCCGCAGCCGGCCATCCGTCCGAGCGAGGACGCCGCGGGTCCTCCGCCGTCCGATAGCGAAAACTGGTTGGACAGCACGCAGGCGAAAGACGACAGGAGAATATGTATCTGGGCTGGTGGAAGCTCACAGCCGGCGGCTACGAATGCACATATGTAGATAGAAGGGCGGGACCCGTACCTCGAGGGCAAGCGAGCGAGGAGTAAGGGGCACGCACGCCGCTATGTATGATATGTACATCGGCGAAACCGTGCGATACTTGCCCCAGTGTCGGGGTTTGTCTCGTCGCAGCTTGTACCAAGGACCGATGTTGTATGTATTGCTGTTGCGTGCGAGAACCGGCCCTGTGGCGCCGGACGGACGGACGGCCGTATCTATCCGGCTGGGACGGCGCGCGGGACTCGGCTGCTCTGGCGGCAGTATTTCCGCAACGTCTGCGGAGCGGCGGAACGGACGTCGCCCGTGGTTGCTTTTTCCGCCATTGCTTTTGCGGCCGCGTGCCGTGGCCGCCATCGATCGAAGGGCAGACACGGCCACGACCCCCACGGCCCATCGCACGCGATCGGGGCGCTGTTGGCCGCCGTCTGCCCGCTTCGCGCACGTCTACTGGCCATCGCCCGCCCGCCCGCCCGCCCGTCACCGATCGAGATCTGCACCCACCGCGCCGGGATCGCGGTCGCGATTGCAATCGGGGGCGGCATCGAGAGTGACATAGCATGATGCTCGCTCCGCCTGGTCGTCCAGTCATTGCGGTATGTATTCGAACGGCGGAAGTAGGGGGCAAACCCCCCACCGAATCCTGCCCGCCCGAGCGGCTCGCCCAGTCCAAAATACCCGGAGAGAGAGTCATGGCATAACATAACAGAAACCCCCAACAGCTATACCTACATACAATGAAAAAAAAGCAAAAAAAGCAACGCCATGTGCTCGTCCATGACCCGCTCCTTTGCGACGACCTTGATGCGGTCGACGAAGTGGTCGACCCGTCTGCATTCATTCTCGGTAGTTCCGAACAGCTTGAGCTCAAAGCGGCTAAAGGAGATTTGCAATGACGAGCTAGAGCGCGGAGTAGGCAAGCACCATCCCCGTGCATCTCTAGCGGGACCGGCGCACTTGATCTCACTGCACGCGCGGTCGTCCTCGCCGAACACGAGCAGCCACTGCACGAGCTCGCGCGCCTGCAACCCTAGCCGGAGCGCGGGTGCGAACTCGCCCGGCCGCATCCGGACGCGGGCAACGCTTGGCCCCTCGGGCAGAAACGTCACCCGGCCCGGCTTCGCCGCCGCCGCCACCGTCAGCCCGCCCGCCGGCAAAGTCCGTCTCGCCAAGCGTGCCCCACGGCGTGCCGAACGCGAAGGTGCTGATGGGTGTCGACGGTGACGCAGTAGAAGGGGTTGGACAGCGGCACTGGTTGGTGGTGCCGAACGTGGCCGAGTCGACGCCGAACCCGGGGCGAACTCACCGGTGGAAAAACTCGGGATCGCCGTGGATCTGGACCTCGGCCGGACTGATGCGGAGAAGACATCGCCGTAGCGCGCGTGCAAGGTGGGAGAGCTAGTATGGCTAGGGCGGAGGCGTAACCGCACGCGACATCACTCGGGGCGTGGTCTCGGATGAGAGTGGAATGGAGTGGAGTGGTGGTGATGGCATCGGGAAGTCAGCTGCAGATAGTCACAAAAGAAAGGGTGCACGATTGAGCGGTCGAGCAAGGTCGCTTATCGCGTCGTCAGGCCGAAGAAGAATAAAAGGATAGTGTCTCCCCCGAGTTGCTTTTCCCTCGCTGCCGTAGCATGTGTACGCCTACTCCACGGGCAACGGACAGTCTCACGGAAACAGCCGTCTCACGCCTCCTCCCCCCGCGCCAACATGTCAACGAGGAGGCGCTCAACTCGGTCGGCCTGAACCTTGCCGCCGAGGGCGCGCATGACCCTGCCGACGACAAACCCGCGCAGGCCCTTGCGCTTCTTCTCGCTGGCGGCGTTCGGGTCGCGCAGCCGGGCGCGCACGTCCCTGCCCTCGTCCGAGTCGAGCACGCTGCGGATGGCGGTGGCCAGCTGGTCGTCACTCATTTCGGCGACGGCGAGGCTCTCGCGCTGGACGATCGCGGCGGCGGACTCGCGGGGCGCGGCCAGCAGGCGCGGCAGCAGCGCCTTCGCCGTCGCCCCCGTGATCTTGCCAGCGACCAACAGCGAGATCAGCTCCGCCAGCCGCGGCGCGCCAACGCTATTCTCCGCCCACGCAATCCCGCGTGTCGCCAGCAACCCCCCCAGCTCGTGGATCATCCAGTTCCCGACGACCTTGCCCGTGCTCGCGTCGGCCGGCGAGACGCGCGCCACTACCGCCTTGTAGTAGTCCACCACGGCGCCGCTGCGCCCGTCGTCCCAGAGCAGCAGCGTGCGCGCGTCCTTAGCCGCGAGGCCGTACTTGGACGTCAGCTCGGCGACGACCTGATCGGGCAGCGGCGGGAGCGTGGCCGCGATCTTGTCAATGACGCTGTGCGTGAGCACGACGGCCGGCAGGTCGGGCTCGGGCATGTACCTGTAGTCGACCTCGCCCTCCTTCCCCCGGAGGCGCCTCGTCGCAGCGTGCTCGGCGTCCCAGCCTCGGGTCTCGCCCCGCACCGTGCCACCCGCCGACAGGATTGCGATCTGCCGCGCCGCCTCGGACACGATCGCCTCGGTCACCGTCTTGAACGACGATAGGTTCTTGATCTCGCAGCGCTGGCCGAGCGGAGTCTCGTCGCCGCCGCCGCGCCGCCGGACGGAAACATTGACGTCCGCACGCAGGCCGCCCCACTCCATTCCGAGCACGCAAGCGTCGACCGCCCTCAGCACGGCCTGGATCTTGGCGAGCACCTTCGCCGCCGTGTCGGCCTCGGCCAGCGGGAACGGGTCGGTGATGATCTCGACGAGCGGCGCGCCGACGCGGTTGAGGTCGACGAGCGAGTTCGGCGGTGCCGCGATCGTCTTGCCGGTGTCCTGTTCGATCTGCACCTGCCGGATGTGCACGCGCGTGTCGACGCCGTCAGCGTCCGTCGTCAGCTGCAGCACGCCGCTCCGCGCCAGCGGCTGGTAGAACTGCGTGAGCTGGTACCCCGCCGGCTGATCCCAGTAGAAGTAGTGCTTGCGGTCGAAGCGCGAGATCGGCTGCAGCTTGCAGCCCAGCGCGAGCGCCGCACGCAGCGCCGGCAGCAGGATCTTCGCGTTCAGCGTCGGCTGCGTCCCTGGCAGCGCCGCGTCGATCACGGAGATGTGCGTATTCGGCACCGCGGTCGTCGACATCGCCGCATCTGTCGACGATCAGCCGTCCATCCACACACCTAACAGCGCCACGACCGCCGGATCTCACCGGAAAACAGCTTCCGCTTGGTGTTTAGTTGCGCGTGCACCTCGAGGCCGCAGGTAACCTCCCACGGCGAGGCGGCGGAGACAACGGCGGCGTCCTGTCGTTTCTCCTTGTGTCCGTGGTGCTGGTCCTTGAGCGAGCGTTTCTGCGACTTCTGGAAGTCGCCGGTCGGCGCGGACGAGTAGCAGCGGGCGGACGGCGCGGGGAGGAGGCATCGACGACGGCCGAGAGTTGATAGTGGCCAGCACACGAGAATGCGCGGTAGCGGTGGCGGTGGCATCGCGGTGGGGAGACGTTGTCGTACTTGGTGGGGGTGGGGCGTGGGGTGGATGCAGACAGTGGAAGTGCGGGGAGCACGTGACGGCGGAGCACGATAGTTTTACGCCTAGATATGTGTACATATGATTAGGTATGTACTCCATGTCACAGCTAAGACAGTTTGTGTGACGGCTTGGCGTGCAGATCGGGTAACCGTATCCGACGTGATTCCCCCACCGCCGTTTAATGTAGCGGGGTTAAGACGCCACAGTTTTCACGTTGCCCCTCATGATGGAGAGCAATTGCAAGAACCCAGGACGAATCAAAGAGAAAGAAAAGATTCACTGCAGACGAATTTTTTATCCGAGTTCGAGCGACCAGATAACTACAGTAGGCTAGATACAGTGGTCACCCTCCTGAGAAGGATCAACGAAGGATCTCGTCACACGGCATCCGTCATCTACAACTGTCCCGAGGCCTTAATGGTGATGGTGCCACTGGTGCGGCCGCTCTGGTCGAGCGACTTCTTCTCCATGTTCCTGACGATATCCTGAGAGTCCGCGGAGACCTCGCCGAAGACGACGTGCTTGCCGTCGAGGTGGGGGGTCTTGACGAACTGCATTCCCCCCGATGGCGTCAGTTGACGGGTCAGTGCGAGGGGACGGAAGGGGGGGTAACGAACGGTGATGAAGAACTGCGAGCCGTTGGTATTGGGGCCAGCGTTAGCCATCGACAGCAGGAAGGGCTTGTCGTGGCGCTTTTTGAAGTTCTCGTCCGCAAACTTTTCTCCGTAGATGGACTTTCCACCGGTGCCCTGATCTCCACCGTCAGCGATTGCCCACGCTTCCCCTCGATCATCGTCGCCATCGTAGAGGCTACATACATTACCACGAGTGAAGTCACCACCCTGCGCCATGAACCCGGAGATGACACGGTGGAACTTGGAGCCGGCGTAGCCGAAGCCCCTCTCGCCGGTGCACAGAGCACGGAAGTTCTCGGCGGTTGTGGGGACGATGTCGTTGTAGAGTTTGAACGTGATGCGACCCCAGTCATTGACTGTTGGCAAGCACGGTACGGTTTAGCAGCGGCACTCGATCGAGCGAGTCGCATTGTGCGGGGTGTCGAAGGGCGGCGATGGGTGATGAAGATGACGATTGTGGTGATGGAGACACCGCAATCGATGCCAGCTCCTTCGGCCCCATCCCACCACCAAAACCACGAGGAAAGAGGGGACACGTACCTTTTCCATCGGGGTCGGTGTACGAGATGTCGAAGTAAACCCTGACGTTTTCGGTCATCGTGTGTGTGGAGGATGGGGATTTGCGGGAAATTGGGTGTTGATGGGGAAGCTGAGGATGAAGGTTGGGAGAGGTGGGGAGGGAGGAGGAAGAAAAGGAAGAGAGGAAGCGGGGCGGGGAAAAGTGGGGTAACTAAACCATTCCTGGGCTTTCAGAGCAGCCTCGCCGAGCAGCAGCAGCAGCGAAACCCCAACAACAATAACATCAACGACAACAACAACGACAACAACAACAACAACAACAACAACAACAACAACAACAACAACAACAACAACAACAACAGCAACAACAGCAACAACTACAACAACAACAACAACATCACCCACAGCTCAACAGCGACAGCCCCCGCACAATCTAACTTACATTGTCTACGTATGCGCGCAAACAAACCTCGTCCCCTGCCCAATCCTTGCGTCTCTGCGAGCTTGGCGGAGCCAACACACGTCGATATAGGCTGTCATCGTCTGCGCCTACGAGTGATGCAGGATGAAGTGTGACTGCGGGCGGGTGGGGGCAGATGTGGCGTCAGCGGAATCTGAATTACACGCGCCGAGACTGCCACCGCACCGCCACAGCTGGGGTGCTGATATGATATGCGGGGCGTCCGACCAATGGTGACCACACGCGTGTCCCCCCTCCCCTGTGCCTTGGCCGTCGATCATCCACACAAACACCAACATGCGTCGGCAGAGTATCATACATATGTCTATCACTGCTGGAACGTCGGGTGTATGTGACGTCGCAATCGCTCCGTGCGGAAATAGAACTTCAATGCGTAAACCCTTCGCGATATCGTTTCTCTGCTGGAGCCGACGCGGAAAGAAAAGAGCGGTCCGATTGCTCTCCCAGCCAACAGCCCCCTGCTTCAATAGCTGCTCGTCGACAACCGCCTCTTCCACGGCGGGCCTTTTGCATCGGTGCCGGACTGTCGACTTCCCTTGCGTGCTGTTCGGCTGCTTCCGTCGCGGCGGCGTGGCCCCGTTCCTTCTCCTCCGGCTACGCCCTGACCTCGCGGCTCTTGCGGCACTCCTTGCCCTCGCGCCGGCGGTCGACGCGCATCTCGAACGCGTGGCACATCTCCTCGTGCTGGCCGCCGCCCTCGCGCCAGAAGAACTCGCTCCACTCGGTGTGCGTCTCGTCGAACTTGCGGTCGAAGATGCGCCGGTCGGCGCACGCTAAGCGCGTCAACGACGGATAGCTGCGGACGGCGCACTCGGTATCGCTCGGGCGGCACATAGTCGGTGTGGCCCGTGTGCATGTCCGTCGCACGTTGCGCAAGGGTCCTGTCGGCGACGCAGACGTCCGTCTTTACGCCGTCGTGCGAGTACCCGCGCGCGTGCATCCCGCCGAGCGCGAGCGTCTCGAGCGTGCCGCACCGCCGGCTCCAGAAGCGCGAGTGCCCGGCGGCAGGTGGACCTTCGTGGGCGCCATCCGCGGGTGCAGCCTGACCGGTCCGTCGGCTTCATCCAGATCACACCTTCTTCAGAACAACCTGTTCGACATGATGTAGAGGGCGGTACGTACGCAGAGGGAACAGCATTGCGTATGGTACAGACTCACTCTGGAGCGACTGTGTGCAGATGCGACAACGGTTTCCACCGCTCCAGTTCACGGGACCCGATCAGGCAATCGCGAGGCTCTATCTTTTTTTTTGAGTTTAATCATACTCGCATTCAGCCTGTCCAGACTATAGCGGCGTGCCTTTTCTCCGATTCCCGTCTGCTGTCCGCGCGGTGGCGGCACGTTGCAAGCTCCCTTTACCCTCCGCCAAGGGGTAGTTATCCCGAGAAAATAAGATGCGCACCAAAGAGAGGAACAAAGGAAAGAACAAAGGCTGGTAAAACCTCGAGGCAAGCTTCTTGGAACTACCCGAAGCCGTGATGTCGGGCTTCTGTCTGCTCGGCATCCTGTACTCTTTATGGAGGTCCGGGCTCCCGCCCACTGCCTTGCCTCAGCCCACTTCTTCTCCGAAATCTCCCTCTTGAGGTGTGCGAGAGGCCCGGGGAGTGGCACCGTGCGTGCCTCCGCCCGGTCCAAATACCCTCGCTCTTCCGCAGCGAGTTTGGTCCACTCATCTGCCTTCTCATTCCCTACAACCCCCTTTTGCGCCGGGCACCACCTAATCTCGATGGCGATGTCCGGCCGGACCCTCCATAGCACTGCGATATGCTTTCCTGCCTGGAGCGCATACATCTGGCCGGGGCTAGGTTCCTCCGAAACCATCCGTCTGATGGCAGCCTGAGCGTCTGTGAAGATCTTGGCCCTTTCGGGAGGCGTTTGTCTTCTCGAAGCGGGTTCCAGGGCTCTGGCGTGGGCGGCGCATTCCACTTCATAGGCCTCCTGGTTGTTGCCCATGTGGGTCTTGATACCCCCCCCAAGATTGCCTGTTCTTCCAAACCACCGAATACCCAGTGGCTCAATCCTCGATTCGTGACCCGTCCGTGAACATTGTTAGTCTCGGCCTCGTCTTTTCTGCCTCAGCCTTGGCTTCGGCCTCCTCCTCCTGCAGTAGTTCTGCGTCGAGTGTCTGCTGTTCCTCTAGCAAAACTCTGCTCTCCATCCTGCCCGAGTATGCGAGGGCATTCGTGAGTCTCCGCCCAATAGCTGTTGGGGCACCGACCATCTCCCTTGCCTGGCCCCTGCGGTAGTTGAGCAACCGTAGTCCAAGTCGCTGCCTGTTCTTCAGCTGGGCTGCTGCCGGTCTGAGGCCCGATTCCATGGATAGGGCCCCCAGGTTGGTTGTCCAGAAGTAGCCTGTGGTTGTGCGTGCCTCTAGGTTGACCAGAAGTTGCACTCCCGGATTTGGTCGCCCTTCCACCATAGCTCCGACCCAAACATGGCGACTGGCTGGATGCAAGTCGTCATGGCTTTCCTGCAATTTGCCGGCAAGAGGCCAATCCGCCCCGCGAGCCGGCGCAGCCGTGCCATCGCGTTCTTCCCGTTCTTCAGCCGAATAGCGTGGTGATCCTTGAGCATAAGCTAGGAGTCTAGCCAGATTCCGAGCCAACGCAATAGTGGCTCTATCTCTTTCCCGTCGAGGTCGAGGAGTATTCTGGTCGTTCTCGCAGCACTCACCGCAGTTTCCTCTCCCCGCACGGCCTGATTGGCAACACCATCGGCCGTATTGGAGGAAGCAAACGCGTTTGTCACGGTAGTACAAGGATGCGCCCTTTAATACGGTGACCACCTTCATTACGTACGCTTAGTTGCTCGCTAGGCAGAAGACGCTACATCGGATAGGGAAATATGAGTGAGTGATAATGATTCACTTCTGTGGTGGAGAAAGTTGTGACCACACCTCCAACTTCAACCTTCAGCGCATCATCACCGCTGCCCCAGAATCAATCGCCGCCTTCAACCATGCTCTATCAACCTAACCCAGCCTTATTTTCTGACAACTATGGCTCGCGCGTCGTTGTGTGGGACCGCGTACGTTGCGTAAAGAGGGTGACGTCATATTATTTTGTGCGAGCAGTTACACCCAACACCACTGTCGTGGGACCCGTGCACTCTATTCTGATCCCTGCAATGTCTACCTATCGTGTGCTGCAGCGTGAGCTCGACCTCTCAGCTCTCGCCCTACGTCCAAAGACCAATCCCCACGTACACGACCATTTGAAAAAATGTTATCTGAGTCTTCGACGGCATTGACAGCTGGCCGCCGGTCGCTCAAACGGTGGAGCGGGGTCGCTACTGGCGCCTTAACGGACATGGCGTCTCACGATCTCCCTCCCACTCTCCCTCCCCTCCGCAGTATTTATTCAACCCCGCCTCTCCGCTGCATTCCCACGGTTGGAGGATTTTCTCTACCAGTCGAGCACTCGAGCAACAAACTGCGTCTTCTCCCACGGCCACTCACCGCTGAAATACACCCCAGATACTGGGGGGGGCGTTGTGGGAACTTCAAAAAAGAAAGATAACTGCACTCACTCTTTTCAGAGCGCGAGATGGGCACCGCGGCGTCCACTGTGGCCAGCGCCAATGCGTGGCGGCTTCTCGGAACGCTGGGTGGGTCGCTGCCCCGTTGGTTCCTGTGGTTCTAGAGACGAGCGGGCCGGACTGTTTCTTCGTGCTGACCCGAGCCAGACATGTGGGCGACGGTCGGCCAGATGGCGGGCCCGATCGGCACGGCCGTCGCGCTGGCGTGCATCCAGAGGATGCTGCCGCCGCCGGCTGGCGAGAATCCGACCATGCGGCGGATGCGGGAGCAGCTCTCACACGGTGAGGACGGCCGGGGGTCGCGCCCCCGCACGATACTACCTATCACCGAGGAGGAGTTCTGCGCGGCCAAGGTCCGGCTGCAGTACCGCGAGGACCATCTGCACTTCGCCGTCAGCGGCATGCCTGGCTCCGGCAAGTCCTCGCTGGTCAACTCCTTCCGCGGCGTAAAGGGCACCAGCCCCAACGCGGCCCGCGTCGGCGTCGTCGAGACCACGACTATGATCCAGCGATACCCGGATCCTCGCCAGGGCACGCCCTACCACCGCTACGTATGGTACGACGTCCCCGGCGCCGGCACCCTCACGATCCCGAGTCAGCAGTACTTCACCACGCAAGGTCTCTTCATATTCGACTTCGTGATCCTGGTGTACGATGTCGTAAGTCGCCTGTTCCCCGCATGCAACATATGGCCGTGGCCTGACCCTCGCCCAGCGCTTCACCGAGACCGACGCCGATATCCTCAAGAACTGCCGCAAGTTCGATATCCCGGCGTTCATTGTGCGCTCGAAGGCCAACCAACACATCAGGAACATGATGGACGAAGACGATAATCTGACATTCTCTGATGCGCGCGAGAAGTACGTCGAGGACACACGCCAGAACCTGACTTCCAACCTCAAGGAATGTGGGCTCTACGACGCATCGTCGCGCTGCTACATCGTGTCCAACAACTGCATGTACGACCTCGTCAAGAGCTTCGAGGCCAGTGCCGACTCCACCGCGCCGCAGCTGCAAAGCCACCGTGAATTCTACATTGACGAGGAGCAGCTGCTCATCGACCTGCTCAAGGCCGCCGTCGAGCGCCGCTACAAGGAGCCCGCACAGACAACGCCCGCCGCCGCTGCTGCGTAGGGCTCGCACTGGCGTCGCGACATCGTCGGCGCCGCATTGTGGTGGGGTGGTTACAAACTATTCTCGCGTGTGGCGGACGCGTTGGCGGTGTCCGCACTGGCGGCGTTGCCCGGATAGGGTGGTGGTGTCTGCTGAGTTCTTCTTTCTTATCTGTTTCGGGCGGGTGCGTTCTGGTGGGGGTTCTCGGTTTGGGCCTTCGTGGGTTCTTTTCTGCCGCTGGTAGTGCTGCTAACTGCTTCGCATCTCCTCCCCGCCGCTGCTTCTTCCTTCTTTACGTCCCGTGTTTCGCTGTTTCTCTGCTGCTGGTGGTGATGTCGGGTCTATGTGTGCGAGGTGGTTTGTGCGTGCGTGTCTGGTGTGGGGTGATATCTAAGTGCACGTATGGAGCAATGCGGGTTCGGTCCTAGATGATATATACCGGACTGCCTAGCCGGTGGTCTGCCGGGCGTGATATATTATATCCGTTACTATGGATCATTCAGACTGAGACGGGATTACTTTCGCCGCATGGACGCCGTAGCCCGACGTAGCATTTCTTCTTTCCTTTTCTTTCTCCTAGCCATGGATTGCATGTGGCCCGTCCAGATCGTGCCGGTGTACACGAGTACGACCCCCCATCCAGCCTTTATTGGCGGTGTCCAAGCGCTTCCGTGCATCGGACCTTACCAACCTGACAGAGATGGACGGAGTCACGGAGCAGCACTTGCGTCGGTAGGGGAGGGCAGCAAAAACGAAGGAAAGTTACCTTCCCGCCTGTAGCTAGGAAGCGCATTGCTACCCTCCGCCAGAGTGAACCAACTGTGGCGATAGGCTCCGGTGGTGCCGTGCCCATGTATAAGGGGACACCTGGAAGCTAAAAGGCAGACGAATGGGTGAAGCTGGCGGCGGATAAGCCGGACTCATAGTGTAGTGTAGAGTATTTTGGGCTGGCGAGAGACACACAGTGTTCTCCATAGTCCGGTCCGGACGGGATATTGGCAGTCTCGTCCATGCTCTGGACAGACTGCACACGGATAGTCCGTCCAGTTCGTGATGTGTGGAGGACGGCACTGAGGTAGTCCGTCCAGTCTGTGATGGGGGGAGGACGGGGACCGTCCTCATCCACGCTATGGGACGGACGGCAGTAGTATTATGTAATATGTCACGTAGTTGCACTCGGTGGGTGAGGGTTTCCCCGAGTCTTACTCTGGCGGAGACTCGCACCACGACCGCAACCAGATAATGCAGCTTCTGCCAAACTCCCGATAGAAATGGCGGCTTTGATGATGAGATAACTCAGATCCAGCTGGGTTCGGGAAATATCACCAATTTCGCGGTGTCTTGGCAGTCGACCGCCGTCGGTCCCAGTCCAGAGGTTGGACGGACGGTGTAAATTGTATTTAGTCCCGTCCGAGATCAAGGACGGACGGAATGGAATAGTCCGTTCCGTCCTAGCTATGAACAAACTGGAGACAGGCAGTCCAGTCCCGTCCGAGGGCCCAGGACGGACGGACTGAACTATGGAGAACACTGGAGGCACAGGCGAAGGCGCCTGCCACCCAGATCGCTCGTCCACCTGAAACGCTCGATCACCGTGTTCAAGTGGGTGGAAGCCAAGGCACGGGCGGAGGTGAAGGCTACAGGAAAGAAATACCGGTACAGTCAGCATCAGAAGCCACGTCAGAAACCGGACTCGGTTCTGGCTACAGCCACCAAGTGGCTCGCTTCAAGGTTTTAAAACTTGAAGACGGCCTCACCGGATAGTATCTTTACTGGACAAAGAAGCGTCCCACTGCCAATGCGGGCGGTGTTGGTACAAGGCCCAGACGAGGGAACACCTCGACAAGAACTGCCCCCACTGGGAGCGCCAGCAGGGGATCCTGCGGGCTAAGGTGCGAGCGGAAACCGGAAGGGGAAAGGAGCGCTTCAAGATTCGGGACCTCTTCGCAGATGAGCGGTGCAAGCAAGTGGTCCTGGGGCTTCCTTTCTACCACAGATGTGGGGAGGTTTGTCCCAAAGCCGGCCGAGGAAGACGCCCAGAGCGAAGTGTCGGAGTGGGAACTCTGGGAGCGGCAAGAGGAGGAAACAGGAGGCTGAGGTTGAGGAACAGCCGCTGTTCCTCCTCACACTCCTCCTTCATGGCCTCTGCGGAAGAGGATTAGGGAGACGGCTTTCTTTTATCCTTCTTTTGTCCTTCCTTTTTTTTTGGTATTTCTTGGTGCGCGTTACAAAACTCTCGGGAGGGCGGAGGGCAAGGGGGAGTAGAGACGAGGTGGGCGGAGGCCGGACGGTGTGTATTGCCATGATCTAGATACTTAGGTCGCATGCGATCAATGAATCGATATAATGAATAAAAAAGTCACCTTCCCGCCAGCGCCATTTCCGTCCGATATCTGATTATTCCGTGCTTACCAGCCTTGCCCAACGTCAACCCTCGCCTTTGGATTCCACTATGGTTATGTGCATAAGTAGGTAGGTACAATGTGCTAGGACAGAGCATGAAGTCGGGCGCACCTCCACTACGAAATATAGGCGCTGGCGGCGGGCACCAAATACCCTTACACCCAAGTTCTTATGTACCTGTTGCGGGGGCTACGGAGAGGGCAGACCTGTCCACTTCCACGCCATCCGCCACCAATTCCGCCGCCTGGATCATATGTCCCGCCCACACGATCACCGCCGGATAAATAGTCATTCCGTGGGGCTATCACTCCGCATCGACGAGATTGCAGTACAAGGTCCGAGTGAGACAGTGAGCACATAGGTCAATAACCCACCGGCGGCGGTCCTTGAATACTGTCCCCGAGTTCTCGCCACACAGGCGACTTCGAAAGTGTGTAGATGGCGTTCAGATATCTGGAGTAGCGCAGTAGCCCAAGGAGTAAATCTCTGCGTTGGATGAATAGCCTGGGCATTCTGCAAGTGAAGGAATTGACGGTGCATATATGTGCCAGATTGTGCTGATAATCTCAACGGCGCGGAGGCTACGTTCCTCCAAATAAATTTATTGTCGGACTCAACAATGTTGGAGGTGATGCAGTTGAACCGAAGACCTGGAAACATGCTTCTTCTACCATAGAGCTCTGGTCGTATTGACATAATCCCAATACAGACACTGTCAGTGGCATCGATTACAGTAACCTCGACGCATCCGAGCTTCACCTATGCATCACTCGTACTCGGAAAGTAAGTCCCAGTGTTCTACAGACGACAAGATCGATTGCACTGTCGGAATCACTCCGTGAAGACCACTCAGCTAGTAGATAATAATAATCATTTATCGCATGCGACCTTACATAGATGTATGGCGGCCTTGAATTCGGTGAACGTTGCAGATTGCTGACCCAGGACTATGACCGATCAGCAAGGTGATGATGATATGTAATCATTTATCGCATGCGACCTTGTGTAGATGTATGGTGGCCTTGAATTCGGTGAACGTTACAGATTGCTGACCCAGGACTATGGCCGATGCGGAGGGCGGCTGACGGGGTGGTCTTGCAGTCAGTTTGCATGACTGTGTTGGTAGTGTGAATTTCGTGTTGTTTGTGGCAGCTGTGCAATCCCGGACCTCACCCTCGCTCGTGATCACGTGCCATATTGACGGATCATGGGATATAATTCGACAAAATAGGGAGGTATTGGAGAAAATATAAGTTTTCAGAGGAATTGGGGCGGGTTCACAAGAAAAGGGTAACGGGGCAAATAGCCGATTCATTCGTGGAGTGTCGTCGCAATGCGGGGCTGCGGCGAGCACGGCGAGCGTGTGGCAGGCGGAGACATGTTCCTGCTGCCGATTCTGGGGTACTGAAGTACCTTGCGGGCATGCGATCAAGATCATCTACGTTATTAGCAGGGGTCCCTGAGAATACATCCACACGGTCTTTCGGAAACCTCCCCCCATCGATCAGAACGTCTCGACCGAGTTGAGCACTCGAGCCACATATGACTGCTGTACCACGGGGAAGGCCGGCTGTTCAGAGAAAGCGAAGGGGTGCTATGAGGAGGCCAGGAGGAGCACGACTGGGGTATTAGCAGATGTTCCTCGCCGTGCAAAGACGAGATGTTCCATCTACAAGCGGACTGGTTGCTATGCGCCAAGACGCCGTAAAGCCCACTCTTCGGCCAGGTAGAATACGTTGGTACATAGTTAGTGGGTGCGAATAAAGAGACTTAGCGGCTTGGAATAATTAATAATTATCAAATCGAAATTATTTCCCGTTGAGGGGAGTGTATTTGCTGCTGGGCCCCAAAAAAGCAGTACACAGAGCAGTTTCCTCCAACAGAGATAGAATCTAAAATACGGTACATAGAGTAGATATTGCCTTGATTATCTGCAGGAGCAAGGGAGGTGTTCTCGTATCGCCGCACGGACGACCTCCGCTGCTGCAGTCAAGGGAGTTGGAGTTGGGATGAGATGTAGATAGCGTGTGCATTGAGAAGCATGGCTTAGTTTTTTTTTTTGTTTATTCATACTCGCATGCGACCTATATAGATCATGGCGGCGTACACTTTTTACCCGGTTTCCCTGTCCGCAGTCTATTTCCCCCTTTTTACGTCAAGCGAGGTTAGCTCCAACACGATTTGGCGAAACCAGTTGAAAGCTAGATAACTACTCTAGATAGATAGATAGTCTAGATACTTGATGCGTCGCCGATCACCGTGATATGTATCCCACCACCCCTAAGCCATGCTTCGTCGCGCGGACTGACGTCCCATTCGAAAAAAGCCTCGCTTGCATACTTAGATATACTTTAGATCTACTCTCCACGCGTCAAACATTCTCGGCTTCATTTTTGTGTGGCATCCCATAAACAAGAGATCGAGATATCAGCAGTTCGGTCCAAATTGCAAAATAAGCGGTACCGAATGGCAAGCAAAGATCCCGAGCTTCCCTGGAACGCTCTACAACCTCGTGGTTGCCTACTCTATGTTATGTAGCCACAACGGTCGCAAATTCCGGTCTTCCATTTCTCTATACCCTCTAACAGGTTCCTCAGATTGAAAGCTAATTATTCTTTTGATTGATTTCTGTGTCTCCGTACTGATGCCCGCATCTCCAACTCGCTTGAGGACCCCTTCCTCTCTCGGCTTGGGTTGTTTCAGTCGTGCTAGTTATCGATGGAACGGAAAAAAAACAAAAGGTGGGATGGCCGGGCGCAGGTCACGTGCAGCCAGTCCTGCTCTCGCCCGTAACGGACTGCACAACTCGCGCCCTTCGCCACCGAGATTGCTGGTCAAATTGTTTCACCGCCATCCAGTCATCCGGCCAGCCGTGTTCGAGGTTTGCTCCCGCACGTGCGCTGCCAGCCATGCCATTGGGCGCGCGCCAACAAGCGGAGATGCTCGCTGGTTCCTGGCACCAACCGTAACTCCGGACAGGGGGACACGGCCGTCGCCTGTCGACGAATAAGCTCGTTTGCACGGCGCCACCTCTCCTGCCGCATAGGGCATTGGCTCACTGCATCCAGAAGCGTAAACAATGCCACCAGCCCGAGCGCGCTGCACGGCCTGATACATACGGTGGCTGCGACGACAGCAGTCAGTCCATTTATTAGGTGGCGAGTGGGGGGCTGCTCCACCACCTCCTCCTCCCTTTTTTCTGCTTCTCCTTCGTCATCTCGAATCCGATCACTCAACTCTGGCGATCGTTGCTTGCGGGTGGTTTACGCCTGCGTCCATTCTTTTGCGACAACCAGTGCCAGTGCCAGTGCCAGTGCCAGTGCCAGCATCAGTACGCCGGTGATCCGATTCGATCTGTCCGATCACAGAAAACAAAACTCTACGGAATCACCACGATGCGCTCGTTCGCCCTCCTCCCGCTGCTGTGCGCAGTCGTCGCCGCCGCCGCGGTTGAAGGCCCGCCCGACGCCGCGATAGTGCCCGTCAAAACGGCTGTCGTCGCCCCGCCGCCAAACGATGCGCTCGTCGACTCGGCCGCCGTGTACGCAACGTCCACCACAGCGGCGCCGGGCTATGGCTCGGCGGTCGAGTCTCCGTCGAGTGTGTACCCGCCCGCCACCGTGTACCGGACCGTCTCCGTCTCGGTGAACCACACGACCACGCTCACGGCCGCCGTCGAGCCGACATACCCGCCGGCGTGGCACAGCGCCGGCCCGTCGTCGTACCGCAACTCGACCGCGTACGCCAACACCACGCTCCCTCACTCCCACAGCTACACCAAGTCCAGGACGCTCTCCCACGGCCACGGCCACAGCCACAGCAAGTCCAGGACGCTCTCTCACAGCCACAGCCACAGTCACAGCCACAGTCACAGCGAGTCCAAGCCGACGACCTCGACGTTTTCGACCAGCTACCACAACTCGACCGCCGTCCTCTCCACCTATTCTGCCCCGGCCGAGGAAACGGCCACGGCTACGGCAGCGGCAACCGTCTACCCCGGCGGCCTGAACGACCCCACCCTCGACCCGCCGTGCTACAACGCCAGCTGCGCGAACCCGAGCAGTGACATGAACTTCAAGGTCACCGTCACGCCGGCAACCGTCGACAGCGGTGGCGTGCAGGTCGTGCGCGCGGGCGCGACGTCGCTCCTGCTCGGAGGTATTGTTGTCGTGCTCGCGGCTGCGCTGTAGGCGGTTGCCTTTTGTTTCCTTTTGTCTCGTCACGGGTTACTGTCGTTATAGCGGGCTGGGGGAGTTGGATATCTGTATACATACATAATTTCGTTACATCTAACCTACATATGTACAAACCATAGAAGCTGTCGTCCGTCTCTGTCCGTCTAGTCTCTCTTGCTGTTTTATTCCTTCTCGATAATAGTAATATGTGCAGATTTCGCCGAACCGCAAATGCAGCAAGAGTCGGCAGGTTGCGTGATCCGGGCGGTTCGAAGAGTGGTTGCCTGACGTTGTCGAGGGCGGAGTAAAGAACGGGACCGACAGCGGTGCACGCACGCTCCCGGGTGTGGACGGCTTCCCAGTGGTATGCTGGGCTGTTGGCGCGATTCAACTGCGGGCTTGCGCTACTGATCTTTGAGCGTCGGTCTGGAGGCAGCGAGGCGGCGATGACTCCCGGCCGACTAGTGTTCTCCATACCTAGGCCGGCCCGGTGCGCGGTCCACACCGTCTAGACAGGATAGATATAAGCAGTGCAGTCTGAGCTCCAGACGGACCGCAGAGGAGTAGTCCGTCCCGCTTGGGGAAGAGGGGAACGGCGTCAGTCCATTGTCTTGATAGTGGACTCGACGCGGTCCTGGAGCTCCCACTCCGACACCTCGGTCGACGGCCGTCCACTTTTGCTGTCATGTGACCGGACCACTTAGCAGTCGAACATGCGAGGTACATCCTTTGGAGCAAAGGTAAGCTGCCCGTCGTTTTACTAAAGTGGTACAAAGGTATGTCCCACACCACGATTAAAAAAAGTTTGTCAAGAGCGAAAATGATAAGTGTAGCTGATGGCTGCGGCGCCTGCAGCAGAGTCAGGATTTCAAACTGGTACTTGGTAGATAAGGTGGCGGGTTGAAAATCTTCATCCAATCCAATCGATCAATTTCTATCACCATGTCTCCTTCCCCATCGCCTCCACCCGCTCCAGTCATCAAAGCCATACGCATTAGGCAAGGATTTGACGACTTCAAGTACATCAAGATTGTAATGCAGGACTGGGCGTTGTCGGACCCCGCAAATTTACCCTCTGGTTCCAAAAAATCGGACGAAACACGCAACACTGTTGTCTGGTGTACACGCGAATACCAGATGCCCGTTAAGGCCGGTGAGACATATTCTATGGTAAAGGAGTTACGGCGGTGGTGGCTGAGGAAGAACACAATTGCATGGAGTATTTAGGGCTGGTCGAAAGGAGTACAAATTTTGGGCACAATTATTTACAACGTGTTCTTCCTACAACCATCACTATTAGTAAGGCAACAACACCTGCGATGATCTAAGATGCTGTTGCACATAAGCATGGAGTTCAAACTTCAAATTGGCTACGAAGAATCCAAAAGAAAACTGGCTCTCGGCGATGATCTACGGCAGGGTTCCCAATAACCTGTCCCGTCCGGTTCGAGGTCAGGGCCGAGACGGATTGAATAATATAATCCCAGGAAATATAGGGCTATAAGGGCTAGGCCTCTGGATAGATCATAGGGCCCTGTAGGCTTTTCTGCTTAGCCATACTCGCATTCGGGCTATGTAGACAATGGCGGCACTATCTGTAAAAGGTGGGACTACCCGGATCATAGAAACAGGTCCTAACTATAGTGTGACGAGTGACCGACATGACGATACCAGAAAACTAAATTTTGTGAGTGAGTGAAGCCTCGTGATGCGGGTAAGCCCAAAGAGTTGTGGGTAGGGGTCTCAAAAAACGTTTTCTTCTTTTCTGCTTCTTTTGATCCTACTCGCATGCGACTTATTTAGTTCATGGCGAGCCAGGAAAGGACTCCTGGATTGAAGCAGGGAAAAGGCGATCAATATCTGCCTCTCTGGGCCCGAGAGGCCCTAAAACTCGCCAGGAACTCACGAAGAGACCAATACAAGCCGCAGAAATTCAAGGGGCAGAGCACAACTAGCATCTCTCCTAAAACCCCATCTGGGAGTAATCTCACCAGCTAATAACCCACCCAAAATCCTTCTCAGCTCAATCTCTTGCTGCAGCCACTGATCTTCAAGCACAAGACACGCCCCTCCCAACAGGCTTCCCAGACCTAGGGAGAGTTTAAGGACTTCCAAAGTCCGGGCCAGACCCAACGTCAGACTGGAGTCATCTGGGCCTGCTGGTTCGGGAAACGAGTGATACCTGATGAAGTATTACCGTCCTATTGGCTTGTGCGTGGAGTGATTGGCCACCGTAACACCGAGTGGAGTGGGATCGTACATATATAGAGGAGCATAGAAAAGGTTATCTAAATTCAGGCACATAAAACATGCTACCATTACACAATCACCACTCCCACTCACCACACACGCTGCAACGAGCCGCCACCGCGCGGACTGCGGACAGGAAACTGGGCAAAATGTACGCCGCCATGATCTACATAGGTCGAATGCGAATATGATTAAACAAAAAAAAAACTCACCACGCACCGATCGATGTGGCAGCCTGATTTTCTAGGTGTCCTCTACAGCGCTGTCCATTATCCGTCCGAACGATAGCCTAATATGGGCCTATAGTCTAGCCCCGTGACTCCCGTCCCGGGCGAGGTTTTCGTAAGGCTAATCGGTCCAGTCTGGAGAGTGAAAAGCCCGGATAACCTACAAGTAAGTGCCCATACTTGTAGCTGATGACATTAGCGTGCTGCGCTAGTCTATAGTTGTCGCGGCGGGCGTGAGTTGGAACTGAGAATGAGCACAATGCAGTGGGGAATGAGATTGGCTGCAAAGGTATGTCAGAATTTACAGGTAAGAGATAATCAGAATGGAAGTTTACGGAGTTTCGGGCGTTCCGCAGTGTTTTTGCCCTTGGGTTCGTAGGTCCCGCTCTTGTGGAGGGTTGCTTTGATGGGGCTCACCCCGGCTGGTGGCAGGTACTGTACGCCACAACTTGTTTAGCCCATCCGCCGTTACCTCTTGCCTGACCTCGCGATCGTTGACTCGACCAAGCCTCACTGCCTTGTCCTGCTCTGTCCTGCACCCCCGTCCGCCGCGCCTGACTAGCTCTGCCTTGCTGGCCTTATCTTATAGATCACACCTACTTTATCCACCGCCGCTGAGCGGACACTACATATAAGTCAACTTCAGATGACTAGCTGGCCATTTCTTTCCACACAGCATTTACACAGACCGAGTATGAGTATTCACACAACCTGGAGTTTGTTAACCAACGCTCCCCCCCAGATGGCTAACAGTCAAGCAACCGACCCAGTCTCCCCGACAAACCCCGAAATCCTAGACTCAATGGAAAGGCGTCCGGAAGAATCTCTCTTCCAGCAGCTGCCATCCAGCCCGAATGACACTCAATCAGCACTCCCCAGCTCACCGGTAACTATTTACGTCATGGTCTCTGCGATACTCCTACAGCCTCACAGCCACTTAGCCACTCAGACGACGGTCCATGACTCCATTCCGGGCTCTGTAGGGTGTCCCTCATCACCTCACTAGCTCAGAAGCATGTAGTCCTCGCTTCCCTCAGCCCGTCTAACACAGCCCCGTCCCGGGCGACCGCCAGGTCGGACTGGACGGAAGATTGACAGCCCGGGTCCTCCAGCTGCTCAGCACGATACTGGAGGTCAAGTACACCTTCTCTATCTGTTCAACCTCGCCTCCGGTATCAAAGGCGATCCCAGACATGGGCTTAAGGCACTCGGTAGCCTCACTGATGTCATCACCAAGGCGGGCGCGTTATCACTGATGGTTACCCCTCCAGGGCCAGGCCCTGGAGGCTGAGGGACACTAGTGGAAGTCTGGACTAGAGCTTCGGGATTAGCTAGTCCATGCAATCTCAGCCTGGGACTAGACTATACGCTAGTGGTGATCCCGACTAGGGCTCTATTCCGTAGCCTAGTCCTTCGGGCTATCGATGGTATATCTATTCCGCCGAACCTTTGCCTTGGACTGGGCTATGCGCTATTCGCCTGGCGGGCAGGACGGACTACCGGGAACCCATTCTGGCCAGGACAGGTCACTGCAGCCAGGCTCCCGACGGCGGCATGTGCATCTGTGAGGGTGGCGATTCCCCGGTTCGTTACATTTATTTGCCTGCCATCCCGAGATCACGGGCAATGGCTGCCAGCGCCCCAGCCGCCGTGTACAAGCCCCACATGCGCCCGGTTTTGTGTACCTCTGCCCTTCTAGCTCTGGTCTCCGTTCCCGAGCCATCGGTGAAGATAACCAACTTGCCTCCTGTCTCGCCACTGCGTCTTCGTGCATGGTGGTGAAACATACCGTATCTGCTCATTCACAAGACAAACGCGTCTAGTAGTTCGAATAAATAATGAGTGGTAATGGGTGACACAATGGTGGCTACGACAGATTTTTCTAACTCCTTCGTTGCCTCTTCAGCTCAAGGCTGTTCCCCAGATACAGTGGTCTCCTTTGATGGCTGTTGTCATCTCCAGTGGCTCCCAGTCATTGTGAGATTTTGGGCGCAACAAATAAAGCACGCAATTTGCCAGCCATCTAATCCCTCCTCCGTGATGTCCTTCCAAGTAATAGAAACTTTAATGCTCGTCTCCCTCAACGCCGTTCTCATATGCATCCACCCAACAATCGCTGTATGTGGTGATGCCTGGCTCAGTGACTGTGATTGCGTGGTGGTGAAAAAATACGGACAAGGGTTGCGGCACTGCCGGCATATGACCTTGTAAATATCTTCCATGTCTATTCGATTTATTGAGGACCCAATAGGAGAGAACTATGTACAGTATTTGTTGTAGCTACAACATAATTATCGGAATGGAGTAGTAATCTTGCATCATTTCAGGGCCGCTGAATAGCTGGGACCTTGCGCTTGCTGGGCGTGTCCGGGGCGTCGAAGATGTCGAGCGAGCGGAAGTGGTGGAGAGTAGGAACGAAAGAGAGACGCGTGGGGTATCTATGCCATCGGGAGACGAATGCTACCGAATTTTATTATTGGATGGCTTGGACTACCGATCGATAGAATCCAGCCAACAAAGGATCCAGTTTTTCACCGCTTCGTACGGCGTTGAAGGTGCTGTCCAGCGCCAGTACCTCGGATGGAGATGGCGGTAGGAATACATAGATGTTGGTGAGTGGGTCTTGCATACCCCGCCGGAATAAAAAAATTCACCCTAATCCGAAAATTTTAACGCTAGTGGGTGCCCGCCCGGGCCCGCCGTAACCCGGCGGTCTTCGGCAGTCCGTCCATATCCTATACCAGGACAGACTAGGGCAGTGGAGACCCTGCCCGGGACGGGACCGTCCCAAAAGACTGCCAGGCCCGGCTGGCCAGGACGGACTATTGCGAGGCCTGGGACAGTGGACACCTCAAACGCACGCAAACATAATGGAACAGACGCTGGCGGAGGACATCACCAAAGCACAAAGAACGGAGTAGACACCAACGCCAGACAGCAGGGGGCATTGCCGAAGCACGAAGCACAGAGAAGACATCGACGCCAGACAGCAGTGAGTATTACCGAAGCACGGAGCACGCAGCAGGCAATGATGCCGGACAGCAGTGAGGCACATGTAAAGGAGAAGACACTGACAGAGGACATCAGCGAAGCACGAACAGCGGAGCAGGCAAGCACAAAGAACGGAGTACACGCCAGACATCCGTCCCACCGGCACCACCCAGCCCACTACTCAGAATTTCTAACAGCAACCTCAGTACCAATGTCTATACCGAAGGCGAAGCACTCGATGGTATCGTCGTTCGCCCCCGAGAATTCGGTTTCCCAGCGACAACTTCTTGTCGATCCCGAACAAAATTAGAACCGACTGCATTGTGGGAGAGAGACTACAAGGGCGACGGCCTCCACCCGGGAGCAGGAGTAGCCCCAGGATCAACGGGCTTTGGCGTCCCAGGTATGTTCTCTAATGCCTTTTCCCTTTGATGGTTCCTCACTGACACTGAAAGTGTAGATCTTGAGGATCCTGTTTGGAAGCGGCGCAAGAAAGCCAGATTGGGGCAGGACACACTAGATCCACTCGAGTAATTCCAATGGACTCCCTGCATAACCATCCCGACTGTCGATGTGACCTCTTATTGGCATGAGGTTGCATGCCAGAAATGGCAGAGACAAGGGGTCGGCAAGAATGGGACTCGAGATGGCAACTATCCCGGCCATGTCCGCTGAGCCAGAGTATGTATTCTCAAGGTAGGGTTCCCTCCTCTTGCATCTCTCTTGCACTCCCAACTGAAAACTTCATGCAGTGGCCGCTACACAATTTCGTCACAGCGAGCTGGTCTTTGCGATGAGGTTATACAGGCGATCGAGTTCTGAAGGTCATGGACATACGAAGAGATGATACATACCAGCACCTCTGAGGTTGCCGTGACTGAGGCTATGCTGGGTGAATTGACGAAGTATCTGGAGGAGATGGAGGCAGGTGGGGGACAATGTGAGCGATATATGAAAACCACAAAGATCGCAGAAAATGACCGAACGATTTCTCCTCTCTACCACCTCTTGTCTGATCACTGTGGCAATAATATTCTTTTTCCATTTCACTTCGAGCTTCCCGGCAGCTAGTCGTCGGTTGTATATCCGTACTACGTAGTTGTGCTATGCCGTGGCTCCGGCAAATACAATTGAAGCAACTGCACACCCACCCAAAGACTGGAGACAGGGACCAGGGTGGGGGGTGAGGAATCGGAGACCGGGGTACGGGAGGGGGCGGGCCCGGCAGTCCTCACTGAAAAATGTCTACGGACGGCCGTCATTTGGCTGCCAAGACTAGCGGCCATGTCCAGTCCCGGGCAGGCTTCAGGATGGATAGGACGGACGACTGAACAGGTTGGAGACATACGAATCTTGGGGGGCGGCGGGGGCCGGTCGAAGCGGGGCGGCGGACAGTGTTTTTTTTTTTGGTTCGTTTTTTGCATGCGACCCATCTAGATTTCTGTCCGCAGTCCGCGCGTGGCGGCTCGTTTCAAGCTCCCCTTTGCCCGCCCATTCCTGCCCCAAGAAAGAATAAATGCGCATCAAGGAAAATTACAAAAGAGAGAACAAAAGGGAGGGTGACGAAAAGAAAGAACAAAGGAAAACGTAACCCGTCTCCCTACTCCTCGCCGGCAGATGCGATGAAGGAGGGCGCAGGTACGAACAGCGGCAGTTCCTCCCCGGCGCCCGGCTCCTCCGCAGCACCTAACTCAGCCTCCTGCCACCGCTCCTCTCCCCTTTCTTTCCGTTTCCGGAGCTCCCACTCTGACGCCTCAGATGGCTAACGGCGAGCTCGGGTTTGGGTTTGGGTCTCTCCTCGACTGAAGGCATAGCCCGGCTCAGTGTCGACGAGAGCGATAAGAATAGATGGGCAGTAGAAGGAGAGGAGGTTGATTAAAGAAGAAGGAAAGAGAATCACTTACGTTCGAGGTCTTAGGCTGGCCTACATACCTTCTTCCCTTAATCGAGCAAAGAACATATCCCCTACATTCGTCAACCCCGAGCGAGTAAACAACACGTCGAACGATAATTTTGTTGGGAAAGCAAGAATAATAGCCAACGATGGCTTCGCCGACGAGAGGACGGCGACTAAAAGATCACGACGAGAGAATGTTGGACAATGCGGTGACACTTTGCAGACAGCTGAGTCTTATCGGCAGATCTGAAGTCATCAGCAGTAATTAGCTTGTGGCCAGTGGTAGGCACGGAAAGAAATCCTGGCGTACCTGGTAGAGACAAGATGATTGCGGACAGCCCACTGTCCTCCTCAAGATCGGGTACCAGGATATCGTCAATCAACTGGCTTCCGTGATCATTACCTCCTGGCGTTTTCTTCCTATCCGTTCCCTCCATCTCTGTTCCCTCGGTTCCCATTACCTCCATACTGTTTCCTTGGTTTTTTTTTTCATCCACGATGTGAAAAATCTCGCCTCCTCTTTACTGGGCAGTCCCTGCGCGGTGGGAAGTCCTTGTGGGAGGTGGGTCCACTAACAGCACCTCTCGGGAATTTCAGGCTCTCCTTCCTCTTCCACAACTATCTTCCAAGCCCTAATGCCTTCCAGAATCCTTTTACTATCGCCCTACCGGGAAGCGTAGTTTGTGGCTTCGAGTAGATCGATGACACACAGAGGTATTTGAACAGTTTCTCACTCATGGCAACGAGGTGCAGGGGAGGTGCGAATATAGCGACGATGCGGGGATGCTTGAGGACGACGATGAGCTGATAGAATCACGACCCCGGACTGAAGCGGTGATGGCGTGGATGTTGAAGTTTATGCCCCACCGTGGGGCTTTTGAGGTAAAGTATTCGGCACAAGTGCAGAAGTAGTCAGTATACTACTCACGTAAGATTAGCACTGTGTAAACAGATATTTGGAGAGGCTTAGGAGTGAGAAGTTATTTAGAGAGGTAGAGGTGATCGCAAACGAGATGATCACAGCGAGAACAGTCACAGGCGGAACGTAGTCGCAGTGGGAGCGGAGGCAGCAATTCTTATTGTTATTATTGTATGTTGCAACTTGCATGTAGAAGTAAAGAGGAAGAACAAGGACTTGCACCGGACGGCAGCCCCATCGCTCTCCGCTGCTGGACAGCGCCATTCCTAATTGGGCGCCCTTTCAGCTTTAGCCACCTCGGCGTCGCCGAACACGAGGAAAGAGCTCTCCATTTCTGCAGCTGCACGGAACTATTCGCATTGGGCGCTCTCACAGCTCTGGCCTCGTCCAGCTCCAGCTGCCCAACTCCGGCACGTCGGCGCCGCATCGCCCACATGCTCTTACGAGGCAAAGAAGCCCAACTATGTTAGCTGCAATTGGAAAGAATATACTACGTAGAACATGTACCTCGGGACTTGGGTAAGAAGTGCATTGGCGGCCATCCAGAGTCTGAACAAATTGACCGCCGGCGGACCGAGCATCTCGCCGCCGGTAGGCTGAGCAGTCAAGATACCAATAGATAGGAAGTCCGTAGATAGAATGCATGTATAGACACAGAGGTTTACGAATTTCATACTCCCATGCGACCCAGGTAGATCACGGCGAGGCGCACACTGTTCTGGTTTCCCGTCCGCAATCCGCACGAAGGCGGCACCTTGAAAGCTCCCCTCTGCCCTCCGCCCAGGCCTGTCCCAGATGGAAGGAGATCACAAAGGAAAGGACAAAAGGAAAGAGCAGAGGAAAACACGACCCTCCCATATTCCTCTCCGGGCTCCATGAATGGGGGCGTGGCGAGAAACGGCGGTTGTTCCTCACCTTGACCACCAGCTCCTCGGTTCCAACCCTCCTCTCCTCTGTGCAGAAGTACTATAGTATTCAACCATCGCTGACATAACCCCACCCGATCGCCTGGTTGTCCATATTTGGTATTAAGCTCGTTCCTAAACGAGGGCGGCGTGCATTAGCCAAAGGGTCATCTCTCCGCACGTATCACCGAACAGATTTGGAGGCATACCATCCTCGGTCGCTAGGCAGGCTTTTGGGCCATGTAAGAGGCGAGACTAGAGGAGATCAGCGACCAGGCTGCCGGAGTGAGAGGAACGGAGCCAGTACACCAGCACGGCACCCATGAAAGAGCCAAAAATTATCATTTTCAGTGGTGAGTGTGGATCCGTTGGCGAATGCTCTAAACCGAGACGGTGGGAGTCAGCTTTGCCACGATAGCACCGAACATGTTGGCTAACCATTCCGTACGGGCCCACGGAATGACGAACCTACAAACTCGGCATGGGTTGACCTGTCGTAGGATCGAAAGTTGCCGCCGATGTTTCCGATCCTCGTCCCCGATTGCCCGTGGCTTCTCGAACGGTCGCTGGTAGGGGGTGGCTGTTGGTTATTGTCGGTTTCTCGCGCGGTCGCCGGCATGGGGTGGTTGGGCGTCGAGCCGACGCCCAAAATACCGATCAACATTTGCCCCCAGAGGCGTGCCCCGGTGTTCGGATCGCCTGGTATACGCTGTGGAAACCACTGTTAGCACGACTGCACTTCGGCGACTCAGGGAAGGCAGTACTGACCGCCGTGCTTGCTCTACCCTGACTCGCGAATTGCGCATCCCTCATCTCGTAACGCAAACAACTCGGAATTTCCGATGCTACTATCTTAATATACATATATCGCAGGCGAAGGAATCACGGAGTGGGGGGTGCAGGGTGTGTGGTTGTGTGAGTGCAAAACGACGAGCATGGAGGTGGCTACAAGTGTTATCTGAAGACCGGCTGAGGGGCGCGGCGGAGCAGATATACATAGGCAGCACAGGCGGGGCAGTGGCCGGTCGAAGAGGGAAAAGCCAGCAACTGCATAGATATGTACCTACGTATGTAGACACGTAGTCAGGTTTGCCCATGCAGGCTCGCGAAATACAGGCAGCATGCCCGCCGCTGGTTCAGGTTCCCTGCTCGGCTCATACTGCCAATGTCGGATGGCGCGGCCAGCTGGCCGCCCTCGCCGCCGTCGGCACAGCTCGTCAGGAGTGTCCGAGTGTGGGTCCCGGGTCGGGATAGCGGCTGCGGCGGATGCCGTTCGCGGTGCGGTGCCAGCTGCGGAAAGCCTTCGAACAAGAACGCCAAGACGGCGAAGAGCGAGATCTTCCCTGTCCTGTTCTCCCCTTTTGCGCCTGAATTACTCCACCCGTTTCACATGTAGTAGGCGGCGGTCAGCCGGCACACCGGTTAGGTGGACGTCGGTACGCCCTGGAACTGTGAAGTCCGTGTCCCTACCAGGCCGTAGTACACGAGGCGTTCTGCTGCATCCTCACAAAATTCGTCCTGCCAAGCTCGATGTGGGGGGCAGCCCACTCCAGCCAGGTGGCACGATGCCCAGATATGCTACTTAAATCTCACTCGCCGCACTTGCACGCAGACCCCACCAGCGGCGAGTGCGATTCTGTGCACAACTCCGGTTGAGGACACATCACGGAGTTCCGGACAAGGTGTTGATGCTGCCAACACACGATATCGCCTGAACTGGTTGTGCTCCCGAGACCACTCGGCCCCTGTGTAGGCACACTCGTCTGCCGGTCGTCCCGTTGTTCCTTCATCAGTGACTGTTCCAGGAGGCAGTCGTTTGTGTCGGTCCGAGACCGTCTTACCGCTTGTCTTCGCCGATGCGTCCAGGGAGTGCCTGACACTGCACCCGCCGGGTTCATCGGTCAGCACTGCATGTTCGGAGACATGTCGGGTCCGCGTGCGGCTGCCTAGACCAGACGACAGTGACGCTACCCACCGCTTCCAGTTGGCCGCATTGCTCTCCATCTCTCCATAGGCCAGTCCGTCCGTCTTTAGCCTCAGTCGGGACTGGATAGAATCTACCGTATTATCTCATCCACATTTGGAAAGTAGTTGACTCACAACTCACACTGAGGGACCACCACGACATCAGGCTAAAGGATGGGGGGGGGCAATGGCCAGGCTACGCCGGCTCACAGGGCAGATTGGACCGTCACCGGCGAATTGCAGGAAGGTCATGGCGGCATGCGTTCAGTCAGTGGCCATGTTCGGATCGGAGCTGTGGTGGAAGGACTAACGTATTATCTCACTTAAGAGGTCCCCTATAAACGCTACGTTATAGGTACTAGCGCGCACAGGCGTGCACTAGTGAGCTTAAGGACTAGCGCAGTATCAAATCGCGCTTGTAAAAAGGTATTGAATTTTCGTGAGCACAGTGCTCCGTCCATCGAACCCATATACTAGGTAGTACACGCCCAGAAACACACCACCTACAAATCCAACTACGCCCCGTCTGTGTGCCAACGAAAGTCGCACCCCTGCTGTGGGTGGACACGTCGCGTATCCTGGATTTACTTCGAGTTGCATCAGGCTGATGGCAGACCTTGATCATCTAGTTCGTCGTCCGATGGTGATGAGACTTCTAAGGTGTCGCCGCTGGTACTCATTGTACCTTCGCCTGCAGTAGGTGCTCCTCGAGTCTTCCAGTCCTTCAGAGCAGGCATCAGGTGGGGGGTCAGTAGCCCTTTGTTGGATATTCCGCTGTCAGATGACCCATCGATAGTTAGTGACGCGTCGAGTTCGAATGATAAAATCCTCTCGGCTCAAACTCAACTGTCCTGCACCGCTTGGCTCAAGAAGGAACGGCTGCCGGCAGAGAAACCCAGCGAGGTACCACAGCAATTGGGTGTTTCCGAGGGCCGAGGCCCGGGGTAAATATAACTAGTGAAAGTATGCTAGGGGTTCGAGGTGTATCGGCAGCTGGCTGTAAGGAAGTCCGCGAGAGAATCGTTGTGAGGAGTTCTCCTGGTTGCTCAGAACCTTGTGCTTGGTCATGGGTGGTTGGCAGCCTTTAGGCGGTGAAGATCGCGTTGTTGGTGGTATGGGCTGATCACCTGACGTTCGGAAAAGCTCGGCGCGCTAACTCTAAACGCACTAGCGCGCGCAGAGTGCGCCAAAACCTAGTAGTGGCATTTATAGGGGGGACCGCTTGGGTGAGATAATACGGTATGTACGGGGCTCCATCACCCAAGCAAACGAACTGCAGCTGTTGGTCAACCAGGAGGCAAGAGCAACAACAGGCTGCTTCCGGACAACCAACCTCGGGGCCCTGTCAATGGGATCGGAGCTCAGAGCGGCTACAGCGCAGCTGAAAAACAGACAGCGGCGGTTCGGGTTACCGTTACTCAGCCTGCCGCTGGGAGAACAGGCGCGGAGAGTCGTCGGGGCGCCGACGGCGATCGGTCGGAGGCAGGCCTCGCAGCCGTCCGTCCCGTCCGTCTTGAGGCCTGCCCGGGGCTGGACTACGGCCGCTAGTCCTGGCAGTCTAAAGACGGCCGTCCCGTAGACATTTTTCAGTGAGGACTGGACGGACTGCCGGGCCCGGCCCCCCTGCCCCACTCCGGCCTCCGGTCTCGGGGCGGGTGAGCTGTTGATTCAGTTGTATTTGCTGGGAGCCATAGCGTACCACAATGACTGTCAGAACAACGGGCGTCCGGAGATGACGGACCGGAGGTGACAGCTGTCTGAGTCTCCGAGCACCGGCTTGGGAGACAGTCTTCCGCCCTTCCCCCATGGCGAGCCCCCGAGGCCCGTTGTATATAGAGAGAATGTTCTGCCTTCGACTATGTATCAATCAACCGATTCACTATCTTTCATCTCTATCGATCCCTATATTCCGACAACTACATAGTACAGATACAAAGTCGATAACTAGCTACCGAGGAGCACGAAGGGGGTGGAAAAAGATGTAATTGTCACGGTGATCGGACAAGAGATGGTAGAGAGGAGAACCGTGCGCTCATTTTCTGCGATCTTTGTGGTTTTATATATCGCTCACATTGTCCCCACCTGCCTCCGTCTCCTCCATATGCATCGTCAATTCGCTCAGCATCTGCTCAGTCACGGCAACCTCAGAGCTGCTGGTGTGTGTCGTCTCTTCGTATGCCCATGACTCATTGGTGGGGAGAGTAATTCGGGATCAATAAGGAGTTGTCGCTGGGAAGCCGAATCCTCGGGGTGAACGACTATCATCGAGTGCTTCGTCTTCGCCATAAGCATCGGTACTGAGATTGCTGTTAGACGTTCTGAGTGGTGGGGGTGGTGCCGGTGGGCTGGATATCTGGCGTGTCGGGTCGAGATGGCGGTAGGAATACATAGTGGCTGGTGAGCGGGGTATTGCATACCCCGCTGTACCCCGCTCGAGCAGAGTTCTCACCCTAAACCGAAATTTTAACACTAGTGGGGTGCCCGGCAGTCTTCGGCAGTCCGTCCAAATCCTATACCAGGACGGACTAGGGCAGAGGGGACCCTGCCCGGGACGGGACCGTCCTAAAAGACTGCCGGGCCCGGCCGGACAGGACGGACTATTGCGAGGCCTGGCCGGAGGCTCACCAATGCCCTTACCTACGCTGGGAGCATGGAAAGCACAATTCCGCCACAGAAACCTGAAACCCTTGACGTGGAGCTGATCTAGGCGGAGGAGGCTGAGGCAAAGGCGGAAGCGTTGAAGGCTCGGCCGGGACTCACCATGTTCACGGATGGGTCGCGGATGGAGGATGGAGCCACTGGCTACGCAGTGGCTTGGAGGAAGGGCGAATCCTGGGCAGGTATCAAAACCCACATGGTGTACAACCAGGAGGCCTACAATGCGGAGTGCGCCGCACATGCCCGCGCACTGGTATCGGCTTCGAGAAGAAACACTGTCCCCGAACGGGTCACAATCTTCACGGATGCGCAGGCGGCTATCAGACGGATGGCATCGGGCGAGCCTGGCCCTGGGCAGCAGTACGCCCTCCAGGCGCAGAAGTACATCGTAGTGCTGCGTAGGGCCAGGCCAGGCGTCATCATCGAGATCCGGTGGTGCCCAGCACACAAAACTATCGCCGGCAACGAGAAGGCCGACGAGTGGGCGAATATTGCGGCGGAGGAGCAAGACACCCATGGGGTAGATTGGCTGAATTACTCCGATCGGACGGAAGTGCGGGCTACGCCCTTTCCACGATCCCTCGCCAACCTCAAGCGGGGAAATCGGTGAAGAAGTGGGTGGAGGCGCGCCAGTGGGCTGGTGGTCGGACCTCCAAGAAGAAGTATTGGATGCCGAAAAGCCAGAGGCCAGACGGCTCGGTAGCTGGGAGCACCAAGAGGCTTGCCTCGCGGTTCTACCAGATCAAGACGGGGCACTGCTTGACCGGGCAGTACCTCAATTGGACGAAGAATCGGCCCACCCCGCAATGTTGGTGGTGCCGGTATCCGATCCAGACTCGGGAGCACCTCTTCAAGGAGTGCCCTGAGTGGAAGGCCCAGCAGAGGATCCTGTGGGCGGAGGTGCGAAAGGAGACCGGGGGGGAAGGACTGGTGGAAGATCCGGGACCTCCTGGCAGACGAGAGGTGTGGGCGGGCGGTACTGGACTTCCTCTCTACCACGGACGTGGGTAGACGGGTGCCAGCCGAGGAGGAGGCAGCGAGCGAGGTGTCGGACGCGGAGGTGAGGGAATGGTTGGAGGAGCAGGGGGCGCGGGCCGGGGGGACTCCACTGTTCCTACCCACGCCTGACTTCATGGCGTTTGCAGGAACGGTTTAGGGGGTGGGCGGCGCTCTTGTTTTTCCTTTGTCCCTTCCTTTGTCCTTCACGCTCGATTTCTCTTCTTTTGTAATTCCCTTGGTGCACATCACATCTTCTTGGGACGCTGCTAAGCTTGCTACAGGGAGACCAGGCTCAGAAGGTGGCGGGCGCGCCGACAGAGATCGGCCGGCGACTCACAAATGCCCTGGCCTACTCCGGCAGCACGGAGAGAACGGTGCTCTTGGAGGAACCTGAAACTCTGGATGCAGTACTGGCAGGGTGAGGAAGAGGGGCAAAGGTGGAAGCGGAAAAAGCCCGGCCAGGACTCACCATATTCACGGACGGGTCACGAATGGAGGACGGGGCCGCCGGCTACGCAGTGGTGTGGAGGAAGGGAGAATCCTGGGCGGGTATCAAAACTCACATGGGATACAACCAGGAGGCCTATGACGCAGAGTGTGCCGCCCTCGCGCGCGCATTAGAATCGGCTGCGAGAAGAAACACAGCCCCGGAACGTGTCACGATCTTCACGGATGCGCAGGCGGCCATCAGACGGATAGCACCGGAGGAACCTGGCCCTGGGCAACAATACGCCCTGCAGGCACGGAAGCACATTGCCATTCTGCGCAGGTCTATGCCAGGCATCGTCATTGAAATTCGATGGTGCCCGGCTCATAAGGGAATCACAGGCAACGAGAAGGCCGAAGAGTGGGCGAAGATCGCAGCAGAGGAGCCGGACACCCGCGGAGTAGAATGGCTGGACTACTCTGACCGAACGGAAGTGCGGGCAATGCCTCTCCCGCGGTCCCTCGCCAACCTCAAGCGGGAGATCTCGGAGAAAAAGTGGGTGGAGGCGCGCCAGTGGGCTGGGGGCCGGACCTCCAAGAAGAAATACCGGCTACCCAAGAGCCAGCGGCGTGATGGCACGGTAGCTGGGAGCACCAAGAGGCTTGCCTTGCGGTTCTACCAGCTCAAGACGGGGCACTGCCTGACTGGGCGGTATCTCAACTGGACGAAGAACCGACCCACCCCGCAATGCTGGTGGTGCCGGTACCGAACGCAGACCTGGGACCACCTTTTCAAGGAGTGCCCCGAGTGGAAGCCGCAGCAGAAGATCCTGTGGGCGGAGGTGAAGAAGGAGACTGGGAGGTGGAAGGACCGGTGGAAGGTGCGGGACCTTCTGGCCGACGGGAGGTGCAGCCGGGCGGTACTTGACTACCTATCCTCGACGGATGTGGGAAGGCGGGTGCCGGCTGAGGCTGAGGACGATGCGGTGGGCGCGGTTTCGGAGCTGGAGGTGCGGGAGTGGCTGGAGGAGCAGGGAGCGGGGGCTGAGGAGGCAGGCGATGGGGGGACACGCTGTTACTCCCCACGCCCGACTTCATGGTGCTGGCAGGAATGGCGTAGGGGGACGTTGTCTTTCCTCTCCTTTGTCTTTCGCTCTTCTTTCTTTTCTAATTCCCTTGGCGCGCTTCACATCTTCTGGGGACAGGCCTGGGCGGAGGGCAAAGGGGTGCTTACAACGAGCCGCCAGTGCGCGGACAGCGGACAGGAAACGGACTGTAAATAACCTCGCTATGATTTGATAGGTCGCACGCGAGTAATGAATAAACAAAAAAAACAAAAAAAACATCTTGGGACAGGCCTGGGCGGAGGGCAAAGGGGAGCTTGCAACGTGCCGCCACTGCGCGGACAGCGGACAGGAAACGGAGTGTACATGATCCCGCCATGACCTAGCTAGGTGCATGCGAGTAATGATTAAACAAATATTTAATTTTTTGAAACTGGTTAGCGCCGTTCTGGACAGTAGCGCGCTTGGCGCTTAGTCAATACATATATATCATTAGCGCAAATCACGTGATAGTCTGGCTTCACCAGAATTTCACACCATCACCTTCACTCTATCGCTGATACTAGGGAACAGCTCTGCAACCATATCTGCCTATGTATGTACTCCATTCAGTCTCTTCTTCTTTTAGCTAAACTTACTAGTTCAACAGGAAATTTTCCCTTGCTTGCGTGCGCCGATGAATGTATTACTAGAGGGCGTCGAATATATTCTTTTTTATGGGGCGCCAAGATGCCGCTAGCTCACTAGTGTACTCTAGAATATGCGCAGGGATGCCCAGGCACCTTCGTCGCACTCCCCGAGCGTAGACAAAACCCATCGGATTGGCTCAAGTAAGGGCACAAAATGATCAGGGGAATCCAACTACGTTGCCCAGTTTTTTTTTTTTGTTTATTCATAGTCGCATGCGACCTAGATAGATCATGGCGGCGCTACGTTGCGCAGTAGACATAAGACGTGTGGGTGCAGAGCCGCCTAGCTGCTGACTTCCAAGTTGCCGTTTGTTTTTTTTCCCTTCTTCTCCCGTAGTACGATACTTTTGGGCTCGTGCTGCTGGATCCTACTCGGTTTGAAATAATTTTTGTCTTTACTCGAGTCAATGCGAGGAAAACTGGCTGGGCGGCAATGATTTGCCCGAGTTCGGGCGTGGAGACTGAAGATATCTGCTTCCCCCGCACCCACCCCCTATCCACTCCCTACTAACCCAGTGTGCATGCCCCCTCTGGGACATCGCAGCTGGATCCTGCTGAGCTTGAGGATTATTTTGTGCCCTTACTTGAGTCAATCAGATGGGTTTTGTCTGCCTTCGGGGAGTGCGAGGAAGATGCTCCCCTGCGCATATTGTAGAGTACACTAGAGAGTATGGATGAAGTGTCGGTTTGTCGAATACCGAGACGCTGAGTAGTAACTATGAGGTTGACGCTAGTGCTGCTAGCGCTTCTTGGCTTTAGCTGTCCTGAGTAGACTAGACATCACCCGCTCTCGACCAAAACTGACAGGTTCGACCAACTGACGCCCTCTCTATCGCTTCTAGCTAACAACCTCCTGCTTTATACCTTTTCCTGATGGACAATGTATCCTCAGGAGCGACCAATTTTAACTCAGTAAACACAGTAGATATTATAACCTTCATATCCCCTCGTCGGCACATCAGCACTTTTTCAACATGCTCCACCGCCCAGAAACAAAGAAACAATGCCGGACTCTATCACGAGATAATAAGAGGTGGAGTTGTCCTACTTTCAGCTAGCAGCTGCTAATAACCCTAAAATGGAGTAGCACTGACTGTGGGTAGCAGTGGGATAGGGAGGAACGGAGCGGACGCAGCTAGACGGTGACACCGCCGAAGCATGCACAATGGAGCAGGCGTCGGTGAAGGACACCACCGAAGCATGAAGAATGAGGCATATGGTGCAGCAGATGTTGATGGAGGACATCTGGAAGACAGCAGTTAGGCGTCCAGGACAGACCAGTCACTTACTGGAGACACCACTAAGGTATATACCATCGTGCAGCACTGACAGTGGATAGCAGTGAGGGACGAAGATCAGAGCGATAGGGATACGGGGGCAGTACTAGGGCACGAAGAAACGGAGCAGGCAGTGGAAGCAGACAGCATCGAACCGCGGAAAATGGAGCAGACGCCGATAGCGAACAAACTGAAGCACGAACAAGTACGTACCACAAGGCTGGTGGGCAACTCTGACATACACACACATTATGTAGCAGATGCTGGCGGAGGACATCACCGAAGCGTAAAGAACTGAGCAGATACCAACGCGGCCCAGCACTGAGGTAAGAACGAGGGAGAAGAACTGACTCCGGGAATCACGGTAGCACGAGAATGGAGCACGTGCTTGACGCCAGAGAGCACTGGGGTGGGAATAATGGAGCAGATATACCGGATAGCAGTGAGGCGCGTTTGAAGGAGAAGACACTGTCGAAGGATGTCATCGATTATCACGGAGGCACGAAAAACGGCAAGCAGGAACGGAGCAGACACCGACGCCGGAGAGCCATTGGCACGCGATGAATGTCGCCCCCTAAATACTACGGGGTGGACATTCGGATACAGACCGAGCGGGAAGGTATCGGAAACTCGTCACAGGTCTTACGACGGCATACCGAGACTGGGCAACCGACAACGTCGGGGCTCGGCTCGGGTCGACCGACTCTGCAGCACCAGGAAACCCCTGGGCCAAGTACCGGCACTGACCGGGAAAGCGCAAGCGCTGCCGCAGAGAAAGACAACCTTGGTGGTCATCATACGGGCAAGCCATTGGAAGGAAACGGGAACGCAAGGAGTTGCGAGTCTAGATGGCGGAATAGGAGCGGGGTTGTTTCCAAAGGCTCGGCCCAGAGGGACAACACCACGAGCTGTATCGTTGCGGACGGCCAGAGGCCCGAGGCGATACCGCTGCACCTCGTTTCCTGGAGACACGAGGGATATCCTACCACTCGCATCCTCGCCATTGACACCCGATTATGGCGATGAGCTCTGGGCTCTGCCAGCACAAGAAAGCGTGAGCGTACTCCTACAACAACTATGATGCAGCTCAAGCACCACAACGGGACCACAGGGATGGATTCGATGGGAGGTACATTGGGCGGGGCTATCCCTTGACGCCGTTCCGGCCGAGGAGGGTTAGCTGGTACGGTTGAGGGTTCGTTATATCCGACTCTGGTCGAGTAAACATAATCAACCTAGCACACAACCCAATCGCATCACCCAATGACGAGAGAGCTTAGGCACCTGCTCCGGCCACTCTCAGCTGGATACGTGGTACATATCTAGCACTACTGTCCGATCCAATTTAGAGATTAGATATCCGTGGTACACTGATGAAGTACAGCGCCAAGGCGAAGAGTTTTCATGTCGCGGCGCGGGGTAATCCCCGGAGCACGTGACTTCGCCGAGCAGGATACTTATACGACGACAGCCGCGAGCAAATAGGGATCAAGGCAATGAGCTGAGGGAAAAAGTCAACCAACGGTCGATCACCAGCGGACAGACAACGATCAACGGACCACCTTCCGGTCATCTTGACATCGACACAACCACCACCCCCCAACGAGCACAGGCGCTACAAGCGATCCGTCGAGCAAGTCGTCGTCGCGGGCCACGAACGATCCGGGCACACCGCCGGGCATGCGTCGAACCGGCCGCCGAGTCGACTACACCCCTAAGCGTTGTGAGCGGGACGACGGTTGATCGGGGATGGAGGCGGAGGGGTGCGTGAGGAGCTCGAGAGTCTAGGCGGGAGATAAAAAGTGCCTGATGGTAACAAATTGTCGGAGCGGCATCGGAACCTCGAAAGGGTTATGAAGACCGGGCCGTGTCCATCAGGATGACGTGGGGCCGTGGCTTGGACCCAGCTATAAGCTGAGTGAATTGCGCGGTCCGTGACACCTTTGGATGGCGTCCTATCGTCAGACCGACCAGGACGAGTAGCTTCGGGCTTCGGCCCGCACCCAGGTGGGACTGGTGTGTGAGCGTATTCCTTACCCTATCCTACTCGTGAGGCAGTTGTCGCAAGAGCCATTTGGCAGTCGGAAGCGATATGAACTAGCCGTCGGGCAAGCCGTCGGGCCCGTCTCGGACCATCCGCCGAATTGTCGAGAGCGAGCCGTCTGGCAAGACGTCGGCGTGTCTCGGACCGCCCGCCGAAGCAATACAGGCAACCGTCAGGCAGCCGCCGGGCCTCCGCAGAACCATCCGTCAAATCGGAGAACGAGCCGTCGTGCAAGACGCCGGGCACGCCTCGAGCCATCCGCTGAAGCGATGCGGGCAAGCCGTCAGACAGCCACCGGGCCCATCTCCAACCGAACCATCTCTCCGGAGCAATACAAGCAAGCCGTCGGGCAAGCCACCGGGCCTGTCTCGGCCCATTCTCATGTAATGTGTATTTCACAACTAACATACCTAGCCTCAACACATGGGAGTGGCGAATGCCACAGAAGATTCTGTGGGCGGAGGTGAGGAAGGAGACAGGGAGGGGGAAGAGCCGGTGGAAGATCCAGGATCTCTTCGCCGACCAGAGGTGCAGTCAGGCGGTACTGGACTTCCTCACGGCAACAGATGTGGGAAGGACAGCACCAGCTGTGGAAGAAGTAGCTGACGTGGAGAGCGAGGTGTCGGAAGGGGAGCTCCGAGAGAGGAGGGAGCGGGAAGAGGGACGGGAGGTGGAGGCAGCGGCGCTGGGTGCTGGGGACGAGGCGGGCGATGGGGAGGAACCCCCGCTGTTCCTTCCCACCCCCCCGTTCATGGCACCGGCTGGAGAGGAGTAGGGGGTGGGCACGCTTCCGTTAGGTCTTTCCTTTTTGTCATTTCCATTGTGATTTCTTTGGTACGCAATCATCTTTTCTCGCGGGACAGGCCTGGGCAGAGGGCAAAAGGGGAGCTTGCGACGAGCCGGCTTGCGCGGACTGCGGACAGGAAACGGACTGTAAATACTCCTCGCCATGATCTATATAACTAGGTCGCACGCGAGTAATGAATAAGCAAAAAAAAAACCTAGCCTCAACACGAGTATGAGGTTTAGTTAAACGTGCCTCTAACACACTCATGTCACAACTAACATAGTATCAATACGAAATCAAATACGAGGTTACTACTGCGTTAGCTGTCAACACTGTGTTGAATACTGTGTTCAATCTGTGTTCCAGATGAAATTGTGCGTCACCAGTTGGTACTCGCGTTAATTTTTTACTACATATCTGAAATGCAATCGTTACGCGTTTGGCCTATGACCATATCAAAAAAGCAACATGCGTTATGTCGCCGGCATATGCCCGTATTAATATGTATTAGTCAGACACAGTTGTATCCCAGTCGTGTTGATATCGATTTGGTATTTCTTTACACCATTATTAGAGCCGGCTGAAGGCGCCATACCCGATTACTCTAATTGCAGAATACCGCATTTCTTGTACCGTAGGGGTAGGGTAAATGAAACGAACTGGGGAGCATTGCCACCACCACAGACGCACAAGCCGCCGTCGGCAGACTGACTCCAGTGACCCGGGCTTGGCCAGAAGTACGCCGTTGCCACCAGGAAACACATCACCGACCTCCGCTCTGGGAACGGTACGGAACCATATGTCCCCGCCGGGATCGCGTACGGTGTACCCACATCACGCGGGGAATATCGGCAGCCATGTGGACAGATGCCAGCCAAAGATCTGCCTCGAAGCTTCGACTGGACAGGACGGTACCTTCAATGGGCGGAACACTGGATACTGGTAGTATCAGTGAAAATTCGAGTCACGCGCAGAGGTCTCAACAGTCCGGCTGGGCCAGTCCTGGTCTCGGACAGGACTGGTCTGCGAAAGACAGTCAATGCTAGTCCACGGCCCGCGGGCCAACGGGCCTTTTCGGAGCGACGGAGCCCGGCTAGACTGGGTCGTCCTGCGGGCCACGCAAACGAGTGAGACCTCATATAAGAGGTGATGGAATTGTAAGTGAAATCAGGTGGTGATTGTTTGGTTTCCGGGTTTTGGAAGAGCGGAATTGGGTAGCACATAGGGATCACAGCTGGCCCACTGTCTGGCATCTCGGGTGCGTAGTTAAGTGCTTGTTGTGTGTAGGCGGGTTCGATGCTTGGCCGCTGTGCAGGCGGCTGGCTTGCGATTTTCGGAGGAATCGGTGGTTGGTTGGCTATGCAGGCGTTGGCTTGCGGTTCTCCGCGGGGTCGCTCGATGAAATATCACTCCACCAGTACTAACGCTGGCCCGCAGACGCCCAACGGCCGGCCTGGGTCAACGCAGTCCGGTCACTGAGCACCAGAGACAGCCGAGGGAGAAGATCATCTAAAAATTCTGTTCATCAGTGAGATGTGTGGCTATCTGGAACTGCGAGGTCATTTCTTGTTTTGCAAGTGAGTTGGGAGATTTTAGACCACATCATTGCCTATATGGAAACAGCAGCCAGGCTGAGCCAGCAGTGAATGAATTCTCACAGCTCTTATCCACTCCATAATCAGTACAATGGCGGAAGCTTAGACGTCTCTGACGCGACAGAGAAGTTTCAGAGCCCGAATAAGTTCCTTTTTCTTCGGTCGTAAGTGCCAGGGGAAGTGCACATCGGACAACAGTCCGGACCGGACTACGTTGAACACTGATCTGAGGAGAAGTTCTTTGAACCCGAACTTTATCCGATAGAAGATAATTCTGCTGTTCACGAATGCGGATTGGCTATTGCACAGCGAATGTACCAAAGAATTCAGAAGGTCAAATGGCCAGCGAACTCCCCAGACTTCAACCCAATAGAATGGCTATGGGCATTGATGAAGAGAAGTATCCTAAGGAGAAGGGACCTTGAGAGGGCCATTACCTGTGAAGCAATTATAGCTACATCGCGAGAGGAGTGGGATTGGCTCTCCTTGGAGGAAATCAGCAAGGATATTTCACAACTACCAACCATCATGCGGCGCTGCGTTGCTGTGATTGAGGTATAAGTACCATGCCTAACTGTTTCTCTTAATATCTTCCTATGTATCTAAGTGTCAAATTTTCAATCGTTCGGATGATTGTAATACGTAATGCTGACGCTGAATGCATGGTGAGTAGTGCAGCATCAGATTCCTCAGGCTGTTACATGAGATATCACTCTGGCGGGGCCTTGTAGGTGGATTCTGCTCAGCTTGAGGATCATCTTTTGCCTTTACATGAACCAATCCGACGAAGACTGGCTGAGCAACGATGGATTTTGTCCAGGCTCGGGCAGGGAGATCTACCGCGACGAAGATGCCCTAACACATAGAATATCACCCATATCCTAGAGTACACTAATGCGCTAGCGCCATTATGGCACCCCACAACCAAAATATGCTTGTAATAAATCAGACCGACGGACTTGGCGTGTGCAGCGATAAGCACCCCTGGGCGCATCGGCGAAGACAAGCGGTAAGACGCTCTCAAACCGAAAAGAACGGCTGTCCTCTGGAACAGTCATGGACGAAGGAACAACGGGATGACGGGACGACGGGCGGATGAGTGTGCCTGCGCAGGGGCCGAGCGGTCTCGTTAGCACGACCAGCTCAGGCGATATTGTGTGTTGGTGGGGCATCGACATCCCGTCAGGAATCCCGTTATGCGTCCAGTCCTGCACCCGGCTGGAGAGGGACTTACCCCTCATCGAGCTTGGCGGGGAGAATACTATGATGATGCAGCAGAACGCCTTCTGTGCTACACAGCTCCAGGGCATATGGACGGCCGTCACCTGACTGGCCGTCGCCCGCCGGATGTCAATCGGGCGGAGCAATTCAGGTGTAAAAGCGGAGAACAGGAAAGGGAGAACCTCTATCTTCGCAGTCTTGGCATTCTTGTCCGAAGGCTTTCTGCAACTCCCATTGTACTGTCAACGGCATCTGCCGCAGCCTCATGGGCATCTCGACCCGGGCGACCCACATTCTTGGCGGGCTGTGGTGGTGTCGGCGATGAGGTCGTTGGAATGCTATTGCCTGTATGGAGGTCAGGCGCCGGTGTCATCTAATATTGGCGCAGCGCCCGAGTCGTGATGGTAAATATAACTGAGGCGGGGATGCTTCGCACTGATTGGCTAGTTTCCTGCACGTGTGGCAAGTTTGTCCTGGTTTTGTCTCCGGAGATGCAGCTGCTGCCTATATCTATCCACATTTCTGGGCTTTAGATAAACTTATAGCCCAACCCTCTGCGCTCGTTATTTGGCACTCTTACAACCACACACTCTTCAGCCCCACCCCGCGATTCCTTCACCTACGATATATCTTAATATGGCGGTTTCGGAAATCCCGACTCATTTGCGTGGCGAAATGGGTGAGCAGTTCGAACCATGTGCGAGCGAGGTTGGAGCAAGCGGTGTGGTTAGTACTGCCTTTCCTGGGCCGTAGAGGAGCTGCTGTACTAACAGTGGTCTCCACAGCGTGCGCCAGACAATCCGAACACCGGGGCAAAAACCTGGGTACGAATGTTCGGTGTTTGGGGCACCGGCTCGACAGCCAACGGCCACTACCACTTACCTGCGACCGCCCGAGAACCCGCCGGAAACCAACAACCACCCCATACCGGACACCGCCCGAGAAGCCGCGGGAAATCGGGGACGACAATCGGGAACATCGGGGGAAATATCGACAACTTTCGATCTTACGACCACTCAACGCACACCGAATTCGTAGGTTCGTCATTCCATGGGCCGGTACAAAATGGTTAGCCTTTAGGTTTGGTACTATCGTGACAAGGCTAATATGTTTAGGACATTCACCCGCAGATCCCTACTGGCTACTGAAAATGATAATCGTTGGCTCTTTCGTGGTTGCAGTGCTAGCGTACTGGCCATCCCTCCCACAGTGGCAGCCTGATCGCTGATCTCCTTCTAGTCTCGTCCCATACATGGCCCGAAAGCTCAACTGACAGTGACTACGGACCGAGTATGGTATGGCTCCAACGTGTTCAGTGGTATGAGGATGAGGTTCTTTGGCAGATGCACGCCGCCGTTGTTTAGGAAGGCGGCTAATACGAATTATGGACAACTGGGCGATAGAGCGGGGTCATTTCAGCAACGCCTTAATGAGTACTCCTGCGCAGACGGCATTTCATATGTACCTAATATTCAACCGCTAAACATATTCGTGCTTGACCGCGAATTCGTAAACCTCCGCATCTATGCATCCATCCCATCTAAAGACTTTCTATCCATCGGTATCGGAAGTGCCCAGTCTACCGGTGGGCGAGGTGCCCGGTCCGCCGGCGGCCAATTTGTTCCTTCTCCGAATGGCTGCCGGCTTTCTCCGGCTCAGCCATGTCTGGCGCAAAGGGGTCGCTCCTCATACGCGTTCGTCGTAGGCGTCTCTGCGGTACGGCGTGCGAAACGTCGATATCAGGAATGCAGCAACCCATCTCCCGCCCCACCTCGAAAGAAAGAAGTAACTTTCGAGGCGCCGCACACTTTGACGCGACCGGGGTACGGAATGCGAAAACAACCTCCAACCCCAGTTTTTACTCCAGATGGCGTTCAAAGATAGAGAAAAAAAGAAAGTGCTGAACTGACAAGGATGGGGTACAATTTGACGCTTTTCAATTGGGAAGCGGAGTGGTGGTTGGGACGCCATTAGCGATCGAGTTTGGGCCCGTGTTGGGTGGAGTGCCTGGTAGTTTATATAGGCGTTACTATAACGTAGGTAGGCTAGTAGGAAAGGCTAGTAGAGGGAGGAAATTCGAGTGAGAAGATTGAACATCTATTTACACAAAGTCCCACCTGCACGGCGGTGGGGCTTATACTCCTTCTCAGCATACGCGCGTTGCTCTTCAAGCAAGTCTCTCATATATTCCATCGTTCATCTCTTACTACGGTCTACAAAGCGCTGGATTGGTTTTATATCGACGGAATTCATAGCCTCAACCACAGTCTTCCGAAGAATTTTGTAGTCACGATTGGGGTGATAGCGACGAGGCAAGGTGGGGATTCCGAACCAGAAATCGTGGCAATCGGGTCGCGTTCCTGGATAAATTCTCAGAAGCAGGAGGGCTTTGAAATTGCGCAGGCTAGGGTTTCGGGGCCACTGAGAGGACGGTCGTATTGTATTTTGTCAAGAAATACCCCGCTTATAAGGGCCTGTTCAGTTGCCAGCTGCATTCTGAATCTACCACACAAGATTTAGATGCAGCTTGAAACCTTGGGTTTCCAAGCGATAGGTGAGCGTTCGGCAAACCACCTCGAGTTAACGATTTGAGAAACTGCATATTGTCGACTGAGCCACCATAGATACGAATAAACTCTACTAATAACCACCAGTACATACCAGCATGGCCTCCCTAGTCAACTCACCATCTCGCCTATATACGATGTCCAACTCCCACTGTCAGGGGGAAGTCAAGGTTCAAGGGCTTGGCACCTTGGCGCTCCCGCATCACTATGTTTGCTGCCGGCGGCAGCATCTTCTCTCTTCTTTAGACTTGATATACATCATTCTCGCTTCTTTCGTGGACGGTTCGTCTGCCACGTTTCCTCCGTGATCTTCTCTGTCATTCTCGTGACTTTCCGTGCCAGAACCTAGAGCTACTCGGCTGAGCGGTTCGCCAGCCTCTCGCCCCTCGCCCCCACCCTCTACCATTCCTTAGCCCACCTTGCCGTTGGTGCTCTAACCGCCCAATACCAGAGCACGCTGCATGACAAGACACCCCCCACACATCAGAGATGACTGGCGCGCTGTTGGTGTCCTCCGCATACCACGCGGAAATTTTTTTGGCGCCGCGCGATTGGCGCCCGCGGACAGGAGAAGTCGCCCGCCGAGCCTCTGGATAAGCAGGAAGGGCCATGTACATAGAGGCTGTAAAAAGCCAGTTCGGGTTTCCGGAAAGTCTCTCAGAAACTAGCAAACCTTCATGATATAAAAGTGTGGCGTGTGGTTGAATATCTGGGTTGCCGAACGGGTTGTCGGGGGAAATGAGAGTTTGCACCTGTAGCTTTGGCAACCAGAAACCCGAGGTTTGAAATGCAGGTGGCAACCGAACAGGCCCTAGGGAGGTTCTGCAGATTCCGCGCACTACAACTATCCAGGGTTACCAGGTGGGTTTAGCTTGTTCGTGAGGGATGAGAGGTTCTGCAACCCAAGCCGCAGACTAGAACTATGGAGTGGGGGCGGGCCGCCGTGCACAAATCAGCTAGCAGGGGGCGATAAATCTAGGAATGAAGGTTCGAAAGACCACAGAAGACAGGTGCTTGAGCGGCGCCGCAAGAGACAAGTCTGATGCGTACAATCTCGCAAGACATGTGTTTGGCGTAATGCCGCGGCAGATAGACGTGTTGCGCAGCCTTGCAGGAGACAGATCGGTTGCACGAGTCTACAAAGGAGGCTGGGAGGCCACATAGACGATGTGGATGATCGTGACATAAGATGAGCGCACGGAGCCCCATGGGTTGCATTGCACGAATGCACAATTGAGGCTGGGAGATATTTGTTGAGGATAGGGGAGCTTGGAAAGGTCGGGATATCGTGAGAGAGGTGTCCGGAGTACTACGCGATACCGCGGAAGGTCAGATAGAAGTTTGAGGTGTTGCGCGATGCCGAAGAAGGGTTGCGATACATTGTACTCGTTGGTGTCTAAACAAATAGTAGAGGTTTGAGGGGCAAGCCGGGCAGGGTCCTTCTCCAAGGCGCTGAGCGATAGGAGACGGCGAGGAAGAAGAGGAAGAAGGACTTGAAGGGAGTGAGAGAAAAGCGGTGATGGTTCAGTTGATGATCACGTTGGGCGAGAGCAGCGAGCGATCTTTTGGGAGCCGTGAAGATTATTATTAAGTCTAGGAGAAAAATGAAAGAGTGAAAAGCCGACTGTGTACAAAGACACGCTACCCGCACTCTTGCCCCGATTGGGCTGCTTACCCCGCTTACCCGGTCAGCGCCCTGCTCAACTCCGTGTGCAATGCCGTACGTCAAGCGGTGAGAAGCATTTTTCAACAGTGTCGAAGAAACAACATCATCGGTAGAGGTGTGTCGAGGGCTTCAGCGATTGCGGCAACCATAGCGGGAGAAAGTTGTAAAGGCATCGTTACTTGGGCGTGTTGTGTGTGTGTTGTCAAGAGGTCGCACGAGAGGCAGTCTGTACCCCTATCCTGGGCGCTGCCATCCAATCAGCGTCTTTGTTTACATTCTATAGTTTACGCTAATTCACGAACTCCAGTACTTTTGACGGACGTGACCAGGGCCCTGGTCTACACAAATAGCTAGCGTTTGGCTTGCCTCAATTAAGTAGGACCCCTGTCCGTTGCTGTGGTGATAGTTGTAGTTGTAGTTCACGGGGGGGCTGCAGAACCTCCCTAATAATTACGTCCTGCACCTGCGTCGGATGCGTCCCCATTTGGCAGCTCTCTGCTTTTTGCAGATCGATGTCTTGGCAGCGAAAGAACAGGACGCAGCAAGGAAAATGGAACTCACTCATCGCCGTAGCAGCCAGGTCATACCCTGCAGTAACTACAACAGCGCCTTGCTCGTAATTATTTTCCAACACCAAGCAATCACAACGGGGCAGGCATCACCGTAATGCAACGATTCTTAGGTGGATACATACGGGAACGGAGTTGGGGAGGCGGGGAGCAATGTTGTTTAGATATTACTTGGAAGGACATCGCAGAGGAGCGATTAGATGGAGGGCAGCTCACGTGCTTTATTTGTTGCGCCGAACGAAAATCTCACCGATGGCTGGAAGTTGACAAGCCATAAAAGGAGAGCACTATGTGCGGGGAACAGCCGTGAGCTGAAAAAGCAACAGAGTTAGAAAAATCTGATGCTAGCCACCTTCGTACCACCCATTGACATTCATCAAATTTGCTCGCACCACCAAGCGCGCTTGCCTTGTGAACGAGCATGTGCTGTGTGTTTCGTTATCGTACGGGAAGGTGTTGCGAGACACGCTGGTTCTTCACCAGTGGCTCGGTAGCGGAGACGAGAGCTAGACGTGGTCATCAGGCACATGTGGGCTTGTACAGGGCGCCTGGAACACTGTGCAGTCGGCCGACGAGTGGGCCAACACTCAAGGCGGAGGAGCCAGCTTCCCGCTAGGTGGAATGGCTACGATACTCGGACCAGACGGTGGTGCACGCAATGCCTCCTAGATCCCTCGCGCAGCGGATGCCCGCCAATAGGCTGGAGGCCGGGCTTCCAGGAAGAAATGCATGCCGAGCAGGCAGAAGCCGGACGGGGCCGTAGCGGGTAGGCTGAAGGGAAGGCCCAGCAGAAGATCTTGTGGGCAGAGGTGTGGAAGGAGACTGGGAGGTGGAAGAGCCGGTGGAAGATCCGGGACCTCCTGGCCGATGGGCGGTGCAGCCAGGCGGTGCTGGACTTCCTCTCTGCTCAGATGTTGGGAGGCGGGTGCCGGCTGAGGAAGACGCAGAGAGCGAGGCGTCGGGATGGGAGCTCCGGGAGCGCCGGGAGCGTTTTCGGCTGCAGGTTTCTTTTGTAAAAGCTTCTTTGGTGCGAAGCTCATCGTTGTGGGACAGGCCTGGGTAGAGGAAAAACGGATAAAATGTACGCCGCCGCAGTCAAGATGGGTTGTACGCTAGTATTATTAAACAGGGAAAACTCATAGCGCGTAGCGTCGCTTGGCGACTGTGTCAAACTTCACCATCATCGCCCGTCGCCCTCGTCGCGGTAGGGATCGGTTTCGAAAAGCCGATCTCTTCGCAGATGAGCGCTGCACCGAGGCGATTCTTGAGTTCCTGGAGTCGACCGATGTTGGAAGGAAGGCAAGAGAAGAGGAGTGGGAGCAGGCAAGCAGTGGCACTGAAGGAGAGCAGGAGGAGGGAGCGGAAGGAGCGGAGGAGTTGATGGAGATGGAGGGTGGTGGAGATGGTGGTGTGTAAGATAGCTATTGAGCAGGCCAGGAGGGCCAAAGGGAGAGCCGCATAGCTAGACTCGTGGACGGTTATGGGTTGGTGTTGTTGGCGTTCGTCGTAGTCTGGAAAGGCTTATAGATGCGAAATAAAATTGATCCCTCCCCCCCGGGTCGCCCTCGTCACCTGTTGCCCTCGTCGCCCGTTGCCCACACCGTCCTCTGCCAGCCCATCGGTCACGCGAAAAGCTCAGTTGTTGCGCGAAACAATGAAGGCAAAGCCGTGAAGTCGCCCCTGAAGGTCAGCCACATAGACAACTCGAGCTGAACGAATGGGATTATTGCACTGAAGGAAAATACAGGATGGAACTGGTCTCAGATAGGAAGGAAGCTCAAAGCCAATCGCAGGACATGCGCGAGAATCTACAGACGATGGAAAGTGGACGATACCCCCTCGAACGGAAAGAAATCCGGCCGACCAGAATTTTCGACGGTGGAGAAAAATCCCGGCTCGAAGCCTTCATTACCCGCGATGCCCGTACCCGACGTCTCGGCTGGGAAGCTATCGCTCTAGCGATGGGCTACACGTGTTCTGCTCGATTGACTCGTTCACCTACGTCAAAACTGTTCTGGAGCCAGCACTGCTTCCTTCTTAGCATCGATGCTCCGGCGAGAACGGATGGACAATTGTTCAAGGAGACAATGCTCCAGGACACAAAAAGCGCGCCAACCAGTACCAAAGGAATGGACATTCTGGAGTGACCAGTATAATACTATAGTCGCCGGACCTGAACCCCATTGAGATGGCGTGTGTGTCTATGGGGGGCGGAGGGGTGATAGAGACAGATTTGGAACTTGGGGGAGATTTGGGGGCCAGCGCCGGGTATTCAGATATTGAAAATGTATATAAAGACTGCCTGGCAGAGGGTTATCACGGAGGAAGTTCCAGATACATAGGTTGATAGATGGTACACCAGCTCGACTGCAAGCAGTCACTGATGCTGGAGGAAACCCGATTCCGTAATAGATAGGGCTGTGATGTGGTGGTAGAGGCAGACGGGGTGGACACGACTTCCTTCTCCAATACAAAAATACTTATTCACAGTTCTTCACTCATTTCGCTGAATTTGGCTTAGTGGATTCCCGATGAAGTTTATCTAGTGCTTATGCGCGTCAATGTTCGAAATGGAGGTGGACACCATTCAAGGTGCCATCCTAACACGCGATAGCCGCAAGGAAACGTATCACGACCTCTGCGCTGGGGACTGGTACGGAAGCATATGCCCCCGCCCAGATCGCGTACCCATATCACGCGGAGAATACCGGCAGTCGTGTGGACAGATGCCTGCAAAAGACCTGCCTCGACCTGTTCCGTCAACTGAAGACTGGACACTGCCCCACAGGACAGCACCTTCAGTGGGCGAAACGCTGTATGCTGGTGGTATCCGTACAAGCTCCAGACTCGCGAACGTCTGTTTACGAACTACTTGCAGGAAGAGCCGGAAGCTGTCCCGCGTGAGACCAGGAGGGTACAGTCCAGCCGCCATTTCGGACAAGTGAGTCAGCGACTGTGGGGGGATGGTGAACGCGAGGTCTCGACTGGGCGGCTTTGTTTTGGGTAGCACCACTCAAACAGGCGGTTGAGAGCTCACGTACATCCGCACAGGCACGGTCAGGATGGTCGAATACTACAAGATGAAACTGGCAAAAAGGAGCATCCTATCATGCTAGGAAGAACGTGACCACACTGCGTTGATCTCTGTCGAGCCACGGCGTAGGCTAGCCATACCATGCATTAGAAGACGTCAGGATAGAACCATCTCTCATCGCTCGCTTACGGGATTAAAGGAGTCTGCGCATAATCCTCAAAATGCACCACCCACGTGCCGCTTACGCTCCGCTTTCGTGTCCGTACGTACCCTACTGATGCACGCCGCGAAAGCTTTAGCTGTGGTCGAGATGTGGGCGCCGGCTATGAGTACGCATCCGCAGTGGCGGCATCTCCTCACTTGATCGTCAAGTCGTCGACGCGGGGTTGAATTGAGTCAAGGGGAGCATGCGACTGTGTAAGGGTATTCTACTTCACTTCACGTACTGGACCATGATCCACACACGAAGATGTTGAGTAATAACACGTATTCCGTCTGCACTCAGCACGCGCAGTACCTTCTGCAAAAGTAGCCCCCGCTGATAATCCCTCATGCTCCCGCTCGGCACTCCTACAACTCGTACGACCAGCTACCCGCCGCGCACACCGTCTCTACCGCGTCCCGTGCGACATCGAAATTGAAGAAAGTATCGGGGAACGGTTCCGGCTTCAGGGTGAAGTGCCACCATTCGTTCGTGTCGACGACGAAGCCGACGGACGCGAGCGCGTGCTCGAGAAGATCGCGGTTCCGCCGTTGTTCGCCGACGATGCGGGGGTCGCGGGGCCGGCTCCGGGGATCGAAGCAGTCGAAGCCGGTGCCCATATCCAGTGAGGAGTCAGGGAACCGCTGCGGGTGGGGTGCCGTGCAGTCGCGCAGCTCCTCGCCGGGCACGAACTCCCTCGCCGGTGCCGCCGGCAGCGCCACCGCCGTGATGTCGATCGTGCTGCCGCGACTGTGGCCTGACGTCGGCGTCATGTAGCCGTCCGCGAACAGCCGCGCCTTGTCGACGTGCGGGTAGAACTCACCGCGCATCCGCGTGTCCGACAGGTTCGCTGCCCATGAACCGAACGCGTCCACAGCCCGCTGCGGCCGGTAGCAGTCGTAAACTTTGAGCGCATACCCACGCGGTAGCAGCTGTTGCTGGGCAGTGGAAAGCGCTTGCGCGGCGGGACGCGTCAGCAGACACAGCGGCGCCTCCACCCCCGGGATCGGATCGCCAATGAAGTTGTGTGCCGTCGTGTAGCGAATCTCCTGCAATATTGTCGGGTCGATGCAGGAGAGGTCGACGAAGGCTGCTGGTGCCTTGGATGCGGACGCGGTCGAGGCGATCAGGAGGAGTGCGGAGACAAGGAGCTTGGACGGCATTTTTCGATAGAGGTCGTGATCGGGCGGCGAGATGAAGATAGAAGAAGCGACGTAGTGATATCCTACACGCCAGAGTAGTTGGGTCCCTACCGTGCAACGCTGACGCAGAGAATGAGAAGGCCTCGAGTATGACAAGCTCGGGACAGGGGAGCCAACGCCCGGGGTGGAATGGCTGAGGCTGAGTTACTTAGACGGGCTGGTGGCAGTGCGATGCCGCCCAGATCCCTCGCACACCTTAAGCGAGATCTCGGATGGAGGCACGACAATGGGCGGGAGGCCGGACCTCCAAGAAGAAATACAGGATGCTGAAAAGCCAGAGGCCGGACGGTACGATTGCTGGGAGCACCAAGAGGCTCACCTCGGGGTTTTACCGACTGAAGATGGGTCACTGCCTTACCGGGCAGTGCCTCCAAAGGATGAAGAACCGGCACACCGGCCAGTGCTGGTGGTGCCGGTGTCAGGTGCAGACCCAGGATCACCTCTTCAAGGTGTGTCCTGAATGGACGGCCCAGCAGAAGATCCCGTGGGCAGAGGTGCTGAAGGAAGGTGGAAAGTGGAAAGTGGAAGAGCCAGTGGGGGATTCGGGATCTCCTGGCCGATGGGCGGTGCAGCCAGGTGGTAATTGGATCCTCTCTGCTACAGATGTGGGAAGGCTAGTGCCGGCTGAGGAAGACGCAGGGAGCGAGGCGTCGGAGTGGGAGGTCTGGGAGTGGGAAGAGGATAAGAGGGCGCAGGCGGAGGAGCTGGGTGCAGCGGGGGAACTGGGCGCCGGGGGGGAACTACCGCTGTTCCTGCCCACGCCCTCTTTCATGGCATCCGCAGATGAGGAGTAGGCAGGCGGGACACGATTTCCTTTGGTTCGGACTCTTATCCTTAGTAGTCTCTTTGGTTTGCAGTACGAGCACATCTTCTCGGGGCATGCCTGGGCGGAGGGCAAAGGGGAGCTTGCAACCTGCGGACGGCGGACGGCAGCCTGGACAAAAATCGCGCCGCCATAGATAGTCTTGATAGGCTACATGCGAGTGCGAATAAACAAAATAGCCGTGCGCTGACAAGAGCTGACGTGTCAAATGCCGTCACCCCCTGCTACTCATGCCAAACCAGGAACGCGGCCACAAATGGCTTACAAGACTCCTCACGTTGCGGTCGAGGAGGAGGACCTTGAATGATCATCGCCACCGTGGGGTTTGCGGTAGCCAATCCTGGTCACGATTGCGGAGGTAGTCTGTTCACTACGGACAGAAGATTAGCACTGTCACACTGTGTAATTGGAGACTTGTAGAGACTTAGGAGAGAGCAGTTGTCGAGAGGTGGAGATGATTGTTGACGGAATAGTTAGTCGCGGGTGGAGCAAAGGCGTAGCGAGAGCGGGGTTGACTATTCTCTCCTCTGATGTTTGAAGAAGTAGAGATCAAGAAAATGAGCAAACTCCGAACGACTCCGCTTTTGCACAGCGCTGTTCCTATTTGGGCGCTCTCACAGCTTCAGCCGTCCCGGCGTCCCACGTCGTCGCCTAATCCTTCGCCTGTCTGAGCGGCGAGAAGCATTTCCAACAGAGTAGGGAGACTGGGGTCGGATTTCTTTTATTTTCCCTTAATAAAATCCTTTGTCATCTGATTGAACCGCTTTATATCTTCGTGGGACATGACCTGTTTCCTTTCCTCTGTGAATCATCACAGCCCGCCAGCGAGTCTGACACAGTTCCTCCCACAACATGTACAATGAGTCATCGATCTTCGACACAGGTGAGCACTCGTAGACAGGACAAAAATAGAAGGGAGGCGCAATCAGAAACAGAGCCGCATAAGGACAACATAGAAAAGGATGCGCAATTACAACCAAGCAGAAGCAGTGCAGACAGGGACAAGATTTTGGACCGGGGCATTCCAGATGTCGGCTGCCGGAGTGGCATCTTAACGAGGGGTGCTAGAGCGCGGGCGGCTGGTTCAACCGCTGAGGACAAGGGAGGCGGCGGGGGTGGTGACGAGGATGAACCATACTCCAGCTACGGTTAGGATGGCACCGGTGGCGGCGCCGAGAAGCCTGTCACGCCAGGTCCATGACAGCACCACAGTCCGCCGAATCCTGGTAGCACTGCTGAGCTTCGGCTCTCTTCTCCCCCACTGCCTTTTTTTTGCTCTTCCCAGTGGGGTCCCACCCTTGCATATTCCATCGTGTCGTTTCCTTGCTGGTTTCCACACCGGCTTTACTCCCAGCACTTCCCACACGATCAGCTGGTGATCAGAGCCAGTAGTTTCTCCTACGGCAATGATCCAGCTCAGCTCAATGTTCGGCGATGACAGTGTCAGGTCGATGGTTGAGTGGTTGTTCGCTCCTGGCCCGGCTCTGGTTGCCTCCTCTGAGTTCCAAGCGAGTAGAGCCTCACCCTCAAAGAGCTTTTCCCAAAATCCCGCCTTCCTCTTCCTTGCCGCACTTCTGTTGCAGACCTTGTTGTGTGCCTTCATGTCCCCAGCAATGATCACCCTCGCCCCTTTTGCGATGGCTCCCCGGTTGCCCTTCTGGGCAGTACGCACCCCATTCCTCCAATGATCGTAAACGTTCGTGATAGCAACCGTGGCCCCATCTGGAGGTTAGGCATGGACCAGTGCCGCTATATGCTCATATACCCTTTCTTCCTCCACACTGAATCTCTCCCTCTCCCGCCTCTCCCTAGTCGCCTTCTTCTATGCCTTTCTCCTCGCCAGCATCTCTTCCACCTCCACAGTCACCGGGCGCTTGGGGATAGACCGGGGAACCGCTGGGATTACTGGCCTGGGTGCCGTAGGAGCTACCGCCTTTCCCTTTCCCTTCTCATGTTGTGCTGCTGCTGCCTTCGGAGCGGCCACCTTCAATGGGATGCTCGTATGCTCGTTTCCGTCTGGAGCGTGTCGGGAAGCATACAGGCCCTCCCGCTCCACGCCTTCCATGTCTCTCCACTCCCTCACCTCGTCCTCCTCCTCATCTCTCGTCACGATGACACCCTCCATCTTGTCCGCCTCTGCTGCCTTCTCTTTTGCCGCCTCGGCTGTCTTCTTCACACGCTCCCTCCTCATGTCCTCCAGCTCTTCCTTTTCCTTCTTCCTCGCCTCGTCAGCAGCCTGCTTCCGCAGCGTTTCCGGCCGCCGCGGTGCCTGCCCCTTCCTCGGCCCACGCTCCCACCACAGCTCCTATCTACCTGACCTCCTCAATTTCACTCTTGCGGCTATTCATCTCCGCTGCCAGCCTTTCACGTCCCGCTAGCTCCGTTCCCAGGGGCTTCCACTGCTGCTCTGCCGATTCTTGTCTGCCATTCGTCTTCTCCACCTCCTCAAACGATTTCTGGCCGAGCCGGACTTCAACTCCTTCGAACGTTGGACCCAGTGTGGCGAACCTCTCACTCGCCCTGTTCATCCTCTCGTTCATCCTTGCACCGAGTCCCTCTTCCACGATCGCCAGGCTAGTAAGCTTCCATTGAGGCGAGCCTCTAGGGCAGCCATTGGCGTCATAACCTCGTTGAGGGCAGTCCCGGTCAGAGTACCTCTCGGAGGTAGTGCCGAGCTTCTGGCTGGTGCCGGACTTCCGATTACCACTCTCTTTTTGCCCCAGTGGGTGTGACGGGCCGCCGCATCGGGGGCTCTCCTCTGTGCTGGCGTCGAAGACCCAAAGCGGGGGAGCGTCGGCGAAATTGGTTTCCCCTCGCTTCCTCACACAGCTGCATTTTTTGGGATCTGAGCCACGCCCACCTCCTGCGATTCCACTTTTGCCGCCGAAAGGGCTCCGGCGAGTGATCCCCTCATGGTCGATTTTCTAGGCGTGTCGAATATGTTGTCCCATTTCTTGTTCCGGTTGGAAAACTTCTGGGTGCTCTCCACCACCCTAGCGTCCGGGGGCGCATGTCTGAAGCGGGTCTACTACTGTCACACTCTTTTTCCTCCTCGCTCCCGTTCTCCTCACTCTTCCTGCAAGGTGGGCCACCCAGCCCACTGCCCTCCTCTTTCCCAACCTCCATGGCGATCGCCGGCCCCCTAACATCTCCTACAAATTCCCTCAAAAGGGATTCCTCGCCCTGGTCGATGTTGGCAGGTATAGCTGACTCCTCAATGCGGAACTTTTGCAGGAGGAGGAAACTGAAGCCAGGGCGGAGGCAGAGAAGCCATGGCGCGGGCTCACCATGTTCACGGATGGGTCACGGCTAGATGGCGGTGCTACTAGATATGCGGTGGTATGGAAAAACGGCTAGAACTGAGTGGGTATCAATACCTACATGGGATACAACCAGGAGGCCTATGATGCAGAGTGTGCCACCATCGCCAGAGAATTGGGAATGGCTTCACTTCAAAAGATGACTCCGGAAACGGTCACGATCTTCACGGATGCCCAAGCTGCTATACGGCGGATAGCCTCAGAGGAGCCCGCGAGCCCGGTCCCAGTCGGATGTATGCACTCCAGGCAAGGAAGCACGTTACAGCGCTACGGAGGGCCAAGCAAGACATTACCATTGAGATTCGGCGGTGTCCGGCGCACAAAGGTGTTCCAGGAAATGAGAGAGCTGACGAGTGGGCCAAACTTGCGGCAGAGAAGCCAGACGCCCGCGTAATGCCGCTCCCTAGATCCCTCGCTCACCTCAAGCGGGAGATCTCAGAAAAAAAAAGAAGTGGGTGGAAGCACGGAATTGGGCTGGAGGCCGGATCTCCAAGAAGAAATACAGAACGCCAAAGATCCAGAGGCTGGATGGTATGGTGGCGGGGAGTACTAAGAGGCTGGCCTCAAGATTCTATCAGATGAAGACTGGCCACTGCCTTCCTGGGCAGTACCTCCGGTGGTCGGAAAACAAACCTATCGCGCAGTGCTGGTGGTGCCGGTACCAAGCACAGAGGCGGGACCACCTTTCCAAGGAGCGCCCAGAATGGAAGGTCCGGCGGAAGATCCTATGGCCAGATGTGTGGAAGGAAAGAGGGAGAGGGAAGGATTGGCCCACCGACCCGTAAGTTGCAAATACGCGTACTTCCGTTGCGGTCACCACCACTCCTAGGCCTCGAAAACTCATTGGTAAAGACACCAAGACTTTCGATCGACACTCAAAAATCGCACACTTGAGCTTCACGGACATCACGATGTCCGGTCCGGAAGACTAATCGACGGAGCCCCGGGGTTTTTTTTTGTTTATTCGTACTCGCATACAGCCTTACTAGACTATGGCGGCGCACTTTTTATGTCCAGTTTTTCCGCCCGCTGCCCGCGCGGCGGCGGCACGTTGCAAGCTCCCCGTTGCCCTCCGTCCAGGCCTGTCCCAAGCTATAGGCGCACCAAAGAAACCACAAAGGAAGCAAATCCGAATGAGTGGAGAACAAAAGAACAAAAGAAAGAGCAAAAGGAAATTACCACCCGCCCCCTAAGCATCGTCTGCGGGTGCCAAGAAAGAGGGTGGGCAGGAACAGCGGTAGCTACTCCCTGGTACCTAGTACCTCCGTCTCCGTCCTCCTCTCCTCTTCCCGCTCCCGGCGCTCCTGGAGCTCCCATTCTCACACCTCGCTCCCCGCGTCTTGCTGAGCCGGAAACAGCCTTCCCACATCAGTAGTGGCGAGGAAGTCTAGTACCGCCTGGATACATCTCCCATCGGCAAGGATGTCCCGGATGGTGCTAATGGTTCCAAATCAGATCAAAGTGAGTGTATTGTATTGTCTATGGAGCCTCGAGCTGTGCGCTCGCCGCTATACTACTGCCATGCTTGGCGCCCGGAGTGCCCTAGTCGCGGACTCCCGATGCGCTGGGCGTTTTGCAAGTACAGCATTAGATTGCGCCAATCACGAGTATTACACAGTAGCCTATTTTACCGACTGGTACCGGCTCGATCAGATTGTCCTCGTTGACAAACCGTACCGGCTGGGATCATGACCGGCCGGATAAGCTTTGAGAGTACGGGAATGTATTGCGCAGTACCGGTTGTCCCCGCCTCTCGCGCTGGTAGCTTACTCCGGACGAAACTCGCTCAAGAGTCACGGCGCTATTCGGTTCAGTACCTAGCATGACGCTGAACGTTCCACCGGCATGTACTGTGCGGCCATCTGATTAACTTGACGTAATAGACACCTCCATCGGTACTATAGTGTGTACACCTGCACGACTTGATGCTGTGGCTAACTTCAGCTGCTCTGTTGCAGTGACTGCTTCGTCAGGCGCTCAATCTGCCGCGGCGACAGCCCCTTCAGGCGTACATCCGCTCCAGCAACGGCCTCAACAGGTCTGCCACCAGCAACCGCCCCATTGGGTCTACCTCCAATACCGGCATCAGTGGACCTGTCCTTCATGCTCAACCTCGTTCTGATCCTCGACCTGGAGTTTAATTCTCGGTGCCACCTACGGCTCCTGTGTAGATTTCGATCCTCAGCCTCTTTGAAAACTTTGATCCTCCGCCTCTTTATAGACTTCGATCCTCAGCCTCTTCCGGATCATAATGTCGACCTCAATATAGGCAGCATCGGTGGACTGCAGTGTCCCCGGAGTTGGGGGTCTCGGCAATCTTAATAGACTCGCTAGACGGCGACGTTCGTAGCCTTCTCAGTAGTCTCGATAGCCTTGGTAGACTCGGTAACGTCTTGTTGTGCTAATACCTTCGCAATGCATCCGTGCTCGGAGCTGTAGTGTGTGAGTGATCTTCGGTTGACACCGTCGTTTAGTCGATGGTTGGCATCCAGGCTCGATATGTAGGTACGATATGCAGGTATCCAGATAGATGGTAGGATGGTAATGGGCTCAGTTCTTCACGTAATCGGTAGAAAAGGATGAAATCCGACTGCTGCGCTGGGCCGAGCTCATAACCTGTTGGAAGTGATGATCGAATGCATTTTCTGGAGAGAGGGCTGAAGCCTTAAGAACAAGGAAATGGGGGGTTGGCTCGTGCCTTCCCTGGGGGGGTGGTAGGGGCTAGGATTATGTTGCATACCGACTGGTATGGATGAGAGTAAAGCCGCCTCGCTCTCGTGCTAGCCGCCATGAGTTGCTCTTCCCTTCGTTTGCGCGGGTTTTCTCAGTGATGGCCAGCATCGTCGAGAACGGAACCACTTCATCATCGGGATAGCACTCGGCTGGGAGGTGGCTCGTTGAACAGCTTTGCCATGGCGCCCGATGTCCTGGAGATGTTACAGGATATCGACAAGGATCACGGAGTTGAGGATTTTTATGACGAAGAGAATAGTTGTCTAAGTACAGAAGCGGAAGCAAGAACAAACAGAAATGGTTCTTCACCCACCAACAGTTCCACAAGCTCCAATCGCCTCAACGGCTAGCAGAGTCACATCCATTTGTCACAGCACAGGTTCGGCATTTGGAAGGGTTTGGTCTAGAACGGCGCGACGTTCGGAAGGTTGATCTGGAACAACGGAAATGTCCCCGCGGTGTTCTGGATCATTGGAAAGGGTTATTGTGTTCTGTTGCATGAGAGAATTGTGCACGCATGCGAGTACGAGTGTGAGTACGCGTATATAAGGAGGGCTTTCTTCTGCGTGTTGTCAGTTCTTCTTTCTCTCTCATGCAACATCTTGTTATCTTGTCTACGAATCAATATCCTTCTCCATCTCTTTTCCTCCTGTTACGGCGTTCGCTCCTCTACCGTTCGGTCCGTTTCTCTGTTCTCTCTCCAGCGTTCGCTTGTCCGGTGTTCGGCCCGTTCTCCTGTCCTCTGTTTGGCGTTCGCTCGTTTAGCGTACGGCCATTCCTTTGACCCGCCCGTTCCTTTGTTTATTAGGTCGAATTCGCTCGAGTACAATGGGTTTTTCCACTGCCGCCGCCCGCCGTTACACCATCCCCAGAGTCACGTTTTTGGGTCGGTTCCGGTCGTCTAGCCACACGCTCCCATCAATCGCGGGAAAATATTTCTCGGTAATCATCGTCCGCATCGATTGTAGTTGCTGGAGTACAGACGGCTGCAGTTTGGGGGGACCATTCATTTCGGGAATGGCTGGCGACGGTATCGGCCGGTCATGACGCTGTCTTTGATGGAGTGGCAAGAAATCGGCCTGGAAAGGTAATTCCGTTAGAAAACGATATCTATAACCCTCAGACGTTGATAAAATATTTGCCAGACGTGAGACGAAGAGGCCGAGGTAGAACCTGGGAGAACTTATAGTATGTTCCTCGGCCATGATTGTCCAGCCGCAAGTCTTTTCGCACCTTTGTCGAAGATTTCGCAGCGTGCAATCGTGAATTCCCTCTCTTCTCGGCGGCCTCCTCGTCGCCCAATCCTTCGTCGCATTCAATCCTGCTCGTCGGAACTGCGCTACGCGGTGTGCAATTAGAACCATTCTAGCCTCCTGTCACTAGTTTCCTGTTTCTCCAGGTCCATCACTCAAGGAAACATCTATGGCGCGCAATATCGCGATGACATACAGCTGGGGTGCATGCACACGCCCACCGTTAAACAGACACAAAGAGGACTGGGGGCGCCCGGTGGCCGCGCCAGCTGTTTTCCCATATCCCTCCAACCACAACCACATAATTAATAAATTGTTCCTACATAAGAAACGTTAGATAACTATCTGGAAATCGATTTCTGGCACCGGATTAAGAATTTTTTTTGGGGGGTTGTGTGGTTAGCTGCCACTGTGGCACAGCATGATTTTACGGATAAATTTACTTATCAATGGGGGAATTATAGTATGCAGAAGGTATTATCGAACGAAGAGCAACTGGAAAGTTAGAGTTGCTATTTAGCAAGTTAAAACATTTTTATTTATCGACCTTCAGTCATTTTGGTCAATGGTCAAAGTCAATTTTCTTCAATGACTCAAGTCAATTTCTTGAATGACTTCAGTCAATTTTGGGGAATGATTGGAATCAATCTTCCTGAATGACTCGAGTCAATTTTCTTGGATGACTTAGAGTAAGTTTTCTTGGATTGCTGGAGTCAATTTTCATGGATAATTCGAGTCAATTTTCTTGGGTGACAAGAGTCAATTTTCATGAATGACTGGAGTCAATTTTCTTGAATGACTAGAGTCAATTTTCTTGGATTACTGGAGTCAATTTTCTTGGATGATTCAAGTCAATTTTGTTGAATGATCTGAGTCAATTTTCTTCAATGATTCCAGTCAATTATCTTGAATGATTCAAGTCAATCTCTGGGAATAATTAGAGTCAATCCTTCGCTGCCCAACTACCGATCGACCCTCAAACAGTGCCGTTAACTTCAGCGCATTACCCAATGTCTAGTTTGTTAATTTATTGGCTCGAGCAGGAAAGACCAGTGCAATCAGAGAGAAAAGACACTGCTTACTCCAAATTATCCAACCAGCCACACCACTCTGTATCTTTTAGTACACACCGGATTTGATTGTCTGTAAATTCAATCTTTCTATAGGTATTGATGTAAGAACTGATCAAATCGACTTATCAGTTGTGACACTGGGGTTGTATCGTAACCGGAGTGTGAAGAGAATCAAAGGTAATCAGGCTACTTTCGATAATTCACAGCGGAATAATCTTAGATCTTGTGTGTGGGTTTTCGGTGGTAGTGTTGGTGAGGATGTTCGTGCTGATGTCTCTTTCTCTCAGGGCAAGAAGAGTTGGTATATATGTCAAGATCCTGCCTTGACTACTCCATGTTGCTCGACAGGTAACGTAGGCTCGGTTTCTTCAGGGCAAGCTCGTAGTCACACTTCCGGCATACTCATACGCCGCTCGTAGTCACACTTCCGGCGTACTCACACGCCGCTCGTAGTCACACATCTGGCGTACTCACGTGCCGCTCGTAGTCACACTTCCGGCATACTCATGCGCCGCTCGTAGTCACACTTCCGGCG
>Ga0307516_10000119_pt1 | contig 92189 bp, 77 predicted proteins | sample 19_EM_MG_FD_203310 | JGI IMG/M metagenome (GOLD analysis project Ga0307516, IMG submission 203310) | Populus trichocarpa ectomycorrhiza microbial communities from riparian zone in the Pacific Northwest, United States - 19_EM | ecosystem: Host-associated > Plants > Roots > Unclassified | place... | reverse complement strand
TAGCCTTTCAGGTCCGTTGTCGTAAACAGATGGACGATCCGATCATAGGCCTGGTTGGGAGAGGGTTTAAACGCCGGCGTCGCTTTTCCCCAAAGTTCATCCCAGGTCAGACTCGCGGGTATGCTGCTTATTTGTTGCGTGGCTTTGTTAATATTGGCCAGCGCGGGAAATTTTTGCTGTACTCCCGTTACATATTTTCTGAAATTTTTATACAGGGCATAATCCGTTTTGATCAGCATGGAAAAAGACAGAATATCTTCACACAGCGCCAGCATATTCATCCCCGTTTTTGTTCGGGGGAAAATGGACACGAATATCGGATCGGCGGCATATATATCCCGAAATTTAGTGGGGACAGGAGTATTTTCCAACGCCGCACAATGCGCATCCCATAGCGGAATTGTCTCGGGAAAGTCTTGGTTATACAGAAACGTGCGGTAATTTTTTCCAAGGTAGACCTGTTCTTCCCCTGTCTGCATCAAAAAACCCTCCGGATCCCGGTAATGCCACCGGACGTCTTTTTCCTTCCAATATTGGACCAGGCATAATTGATGAGTCAGCCGGGAGATATTGGCCAGATGTGCCGGCGTATAGGCCGGATTTTTGATATACCCGCGGTACAGATCGTTGATGTGGGCATTGGAATACGGAACTACTACCTCCCCTTTTACAATTCTGTCCTCCAAGGATTGGTAGGCAGGCTGTTCATCGGCAGGCAGGTCCGCTATTTTTTCGAGCTTATTGAAAATATTCCAGTCCAGGTAGATTACTGTCATAGGCGACGTTAAAGATCGGAAGATTTAGCTGGAGCGGGTAGGATAATTTGGCGCATACCCATTATCCATTAAGTGGGCTAAGACCGTAGGGATGAGAAGCAATACGGCCATTATCTGTGTAAACAACCCACAAGATTCTATAGACAGGGGTTTTCATTTTTTCGGGAAAAATTCTGGAATATTTTCGGGATACTTTATTTCGACCCACCCGAATATTCGGAAGAAGCTCTTCTCATTCAATTGATAATCAATAGACCTTCTTCCTTATCTGCAATTATTTTGTTTAGTCTAAATTGTCAGTTTTGTGTGGCTAAATTAATATTTACATATTATATTATAATCGTATATTGTATTAGTCTTTAATCCTTGGATATGGGAAGAGGTATTTCAGATGATACACGTAGAAAAAATGGAAGGGGCTTGGGGTCAAAAGATACCTGGATTCCATGGGTTCACGTGCATGACTTTGGAGGACGCGGCAGGAAACATCACATACCATCCCAGGTATTTAACCGTACACGTCATGCCTTATCCCAAATTGAAACAAACCTCATTTATGTCGTGGAAATGGCTGAGAACATCTCTGATTCCAGAGAGCAATACCCTCTCAATTTATCTGAGACGAAATTAATTGCCAGTCAATTAAAAATAAACCATCCTATCAGTCCGGACGGAAAGAGTGAGGTGATGACAACGGATCTGTTTATTGATTATAAAGATCATACCCAACGTGCAGTGGCAGTGAAATCAAGTTCTGATCTTGGCGACAAAAGGGTCATTGAAAAACTCCAAATTGAAAGGGAGTACTGGAAGTTAAAGGGAGTAACCTGGAGCATAATTACCGAGCGCGATTTTCCTGAAAATCTGATTTACAATCTCAGAACCTTAAGGGCCTATTTCCAGACTAAAGATGACTTAAGCGGAGTGTTCTATGATAAATTGAAGCAACTAGAATCAAAAGACGATATTCTTTCAAAAGTTATTGGAGCAATCTCGAAAGAATTAAGAATTCCCTCTGGAAGAGGATTGGAGATTTTTAAACACCTATGCTCAAGAAAGCTAATCAAATTTGATTATTATCGCCCCTTCTCAACAAAAATGCATTTGTATGAATTCATATTCCCATCATCATTATGAATATCAATCTAAACCTTTTCTTTGACCCGATCCTGCAGGTTTATAAAAGGGTATTACATAAGGATCCTGAAACACAGAAGTGTTATGTAATTACACTTGATAAGCGAGGTAAATATCTTTCGGGGCCATCCGAATATAATGTTGATCAATTTGTGGAAGAGGTGGACAAAAAACTCCAGATAAAATCACCTGATCCAATAAAAAAGTTTATTCAGGAAGAGTCCATCCGTGAATCAGACAGAAAAATCCGCGATCACAGGTTTGAGATCATTAGTTCAATCGTGCTGGACAGGCCCAATTGCTACAACTCATCTTGGGTGAGTAAAAAAGTTTCAGACTTATTAAGGAACAACGTAAATTTTACGAGGTATAAATTGTATTCTGCCATCCACATTTATCAGGCTTCTGGCGAGAACAAGAACAGCCTACTGCCGAATTATAGAAATTGTGGGGGCAACGGTAAGGAACGCCAAACTAAAAATATACGCCTCGGTCGAAAGCCAGAGTATGAGTCAGGTCATGAAATGATTTTATCGGAAAAAGACAAGGCGAAAATCAAGGAGGCCTGGTTGAAATACAAAGTCAAGAAAAAAACAAATTCGATCTATGCTGCATATACAGAATTAATTTCCCGGTATTATCGCAATATTGATCGATATCCTACGAAAAGGCAATTTAAATATTGGGGCAAAAAATTGAATGACCCTGTAAAGGCAAAGAAGGATTTAGTAGGTGATATAAAATTCAAGAAAGATTTCGCGAGCCTTACAGGGAGTGCTCGTGAAATGGCTTTTGGTCCAGGATACGAAGCACAGCTCGACAGTACAATTGACGACACCCATGCTCTTTCAATCGTGTTAGAGAATACTTTTATTGGAAGGTTAACGTTGTTTTTGTTAATCGATACTTTTTCCGCGATGCCGATGGGTATTGCCCTCGTGCCTGACAATGCTTCTTATTCAACGACAAGCCTGGTAATAATAAATGCAGCCTCTGACAAAGTCGATTTTTGCAAAAAGTTAGGGATAACTATTTTTCCTGAGGATTGGCCAGTGAAACATTTGCCAGTAAAAATCTTAAGTGATCAAGGATTATTATTTGGCCCAATAGCAAATTCAGTAGTTAACAACCTCAGGATCCAGGTTGACAATTGCCCAAGCTATAGACCTGATTTGAAACCAATCGTTGAGCGACATATTGGAAAGCTTCTGCATAAAATTTCTGGACTCCTTGAAGGCAATGGGTTGGTCAATAAGAGAGACTCTCCAAGAATAATTACGGATACCAGAAAAGAAGCAAGTCTTAATTATATTGACTTGCTTAAAATCATGATCAGGGAAATTCTTTTTTTTATAAAATACGAGGAGATTGAAAACTATCCCCTTTCCAAGTATATGGAGAGGGCCAATTTGCGCCCAACGTCACTGAATCTTTGGAATTTTGGAATCGAAAATGGACTAGCCTCACTCTTGCACGAGGATTCTGACGAGTTAAGGATAAAGTTATTAAGTACCAAGCTTTGTTCCTATAACAAATCAGGAATTTGGTTTTATAAAAAAAGATGGGTTTGTGTTGAAGAAGCTGGAATGGAAATATTTAATCTAATAAGGTTTGGTGATGGTCCTGAAAAACTGAACGTTTCATATAACCCAATAGATACAGAAGAGGTCTTCCTTTCGTACAATGAAAAGTTCTATAAACTCAAACCAATTCAAAAGAACGTACATGTCCAAACATTTTATGAATTGGAATTGCTTCTTTCAAATAAGATAATTCAAAATAAAATCACCGAGCACGAAAAACTAGCTGCTGCAATAGAAAAAAGAGGTTTCCAGAATAAAGTGATAAAAATTGCAAAGAGTCGGAAAAGAAAAAATGGAGACGTAAACATAAACATGGCTAGGGAAGCAAAGGAGGTTGATAGGCAAAATTATCGAATAGTTGGACCATTTTCTCAGAAGAAAGAGACCATAGACGAATCGAAAACGACTGCCCCAAAAGATTCATTGTCAATGCCCGATTTTTTATCTGAAATAATTGGTAATGGAGACTAAAGACAATCCCTTATTAAGCTGCTTGCCTCTTCTTAAAACCAGGATATCATTCATAAATGCCATTAGCAAAGCTCCATTGTTTAACACTTTTAATTCTATCCAAGACAGACTGATCGAGTCTGAAAAAATCATATCAGAATTCTTTGTTGGACTTCCAAGACACTACTACTTCTATGAACGGGTTGTTAATAAGATGATAGAGAGTTATAGGATCCGTACACCTGAAGTCATGATACGGAAGTTAGCTGAAGGAAATACTTTTTCTCATCAGGAAACAATCGATTTATTATCCGATCAAATCAGGACGGCGCCCTCTATTTTCGGGACTTATTTAATTGGACTTGCGGGGACAGGAAAGACTACTATTGTTAACAACATCATTAAGTTATTTCCGAAGGCAATACCACAACCTAAGCTGGGTGTTACGCAAATTCCAATTGTGCGGATTCAGACTCCCTACCGAGCATCAAGGAAGGATCTCTGTAAAAGCTTTTTCAGGGAACTCGACAACCTGGCTAAGACTAACTATTCTGAACAGTTTATAAGGCATAATGAAACTGACTTGGCAGATCAGGTACGAAGAAAAACGTTGTCTCACATGATTGGAACAATCGTTTTGGATGAAATTCAGGATTTAAAAACGAGCAAAACCGGGCCTACTGAAATGACATTGGCATTCATAAAGCAGTTGACCAACGTAGTAGGGGTTCCAATTGTGTTCATAGGATCTCTCGAGTCAGCAGGAATTTTGTTTGGAAATTTTCAATTGGCTAGCAGATCTCAAGGGTTCAAGTGGGAAAGATTTGAAAAGGATGATACGTATGACTATTTTATTAAATCGTTGTTCAAATGCAGAGTGATCGATGGCGATCAGGAATTGGATAAAACAATCGCTGACCTTTACTACGAACTTACTCAAGGCATTCCGCGCTTACTCAATCTGCTCCATGTGGAAGCCCAAAAAATATGTCTTCACAGCAAAAAAAATAGAATTGAGCCCCGAGATCTCGTCATTGCTTCTAAGAATCTTTTTACTAGTACTTCATTGGCAATGTCCGGGATAAAAAATTATAACGCAGAAATCTTAAGTCGTTATCCGGACCTATTAACCATTGAAAATTTCAAGAAAAACATGGTGACACGCGGTGAAGATTCGGGCAAATCTTCTGATTCTTATTCAGAAGGCAAAGAGCATACGGCGCCTGGAACAAATGGATCTTCCCGAAAGAGAATCAAAAATAAACCGGATGATTCCAAAGTACCCCTGACAAACGAAATTTATAGAATGCAAGGCGATCTGCTGGAGTTAACGCAAAACTGTAAAACTTCAAATGAAGTCTATCGCATTTTTTCTGAACAGCATATTATACCTGACATCTCTGAAGTCGTAGAATTTTAAAAACACTGAGTGGTTTTCTGCCTAAACCCCATTTATAAGGAAAAATTTGTGTAACATGAATGTTGGCTTTTTTTCACCTCCCTACCAAGGAGAAACCTTATACTCATGCATCGCAAGGCATCTTGTTCATACAGGTCTGAACCCGCGTGAATTCTTTTTGTTTTATTTCAAACAGCGCCCCTATTCCGTAAATCAAAGATTGCCGTGCAACATTGATAAATTTACAGATAAAATAAAATCGGTCACTTTAATTACCGCTGATGACATAATTCGAAATCACACATTATTTAGGATTTATGGATCCTTCATGAATTCGGAAAGAGCAAAATCCTTATATTCCTTTATGTTAAGCCGGATAGGTAGACTTAATTCGCATGTAAAGATTAATGCTAGTTCAACGGAGTTTTTATATTGTCGTTTGTGTGCCGAAGAGGATAGTGTTAGATTGGGAGAATCTTTCTGGTATTCAGTTCATTCAATTCCATTTCTTCAAGTTTGCCCCAGGCATGGCTGTTTGTTATCTATATGGAGAGTGCCGCCTGAAAAGATAGATCCCAGACATTATTATGAAAGTCGTCTCTGCAATTTAGAAAAAGCGGGAACTCGAGTTAAGCCATCTTCAATCTTATTGAAAAGCTGCAAAACTTTTGAAGCTATTCTAAATGGAGCTCTTAAACCTGACATTGACGCCTTCTATGAACAGGCAAAAAATAAGAATTTTGTCTTCCAAAGGAAAAATGGATACATCCTCAATCATTCTTTGTTAGCCAGGTACATTGAATACCTGGAAAAGGGAGGAACAGACCTTGCGCCAATTGTCAAAAACAATCCCACAATAGTTAACAAACTTTTCAATGGAACAATGTTCCCTTACAACCCCCAAAACTTTGTCTTCTTAACAGATTTTTTAGATTCACTTTCAACAAGAAAGATTAAAAAAGATTTCAAACAAGTGACTTGTTGTAATAGATTGTGTAACCATTTCGAAAAACCAATTCCCAGCGGAAATTATAAACTATTAATGATAGAGTATAAGAAGAAACTAGGGGCTAAAGGCCGATGCCCATTTTGCGGAATTGAATTTTTAATGTCAATTGAACCAAACTCAAAGCACTTGATAATTAATGAATATGGGCCATTAATAAGGAAAATCGTCCAGGAGCGGATCAAAGAGGGGATATCATTTCGTCAACTGGAACTAGAATTGGGTATCAGTAGAAAGCGGCTTAGTTTGATGTATCTTTCATCCGGGCAATCAGGTGCAAATAATTGTGACACCTATTCAGATTTTATCGAGCAAAGACGAGCTTTATGGGAAAGCGAATTAAATGCAAAGAAATTTGTATCTCTTGCGGAAAGCAAAGAAAAGCTTAATACTATATTCCGCTATTTGCAAAAAAATGATCGTGAATGGACTAAAAAAATCAATAATCAATTTAGGACATATCCAAAGGGTAGAGCAAAAATAAGCTTGACAAAAGAGGAAGATGTGATCGCCTTTAAAAATAAGTTAAAAAATATTCGAACAGATGCATTGATGAAACGAATTCCAAGAAGGGTTTCACTTACCTTATTTAAGGTTAGTTTGAACAAACGGGAACGAACAATTTTGGATAGAGATACCAGGCTTAAATTATACTGCCAATCACTCATTGAAAGCCACTTCGAATTTAAACTCCGGAGGATTGATTATTTTCTTTCTGAAAACTCCGAATTGTCATTTTCAAAAACCTTTATTTTCTCAAAATTCAAAATACCCCATTCTATCGACGGAATTAGAAAAGAGCAGTTGCAAAACCGATTGAAGAATTTGATTCTTTAAAATCTCGACGAGAGGTTGGGTTTTTGAAAAGGTTTGCTGTCAATGCTTTTAACTGTAATAGCACTACTACTAAAGAATCTCAATTGCCGGTTGCTATAGGAATAACTTGCCCGCATCTGTTCGCCACGAAGCGTTGGTTATTCATTCCTGTAATATATTAAGGTATATTTTATATTGCGGTCTTATCTAATGGGTGCCTCAAACAGTTTTATACCAAATCCGGGGTCAGAATAATTTGAATAATAGTCTTATTTATCTGATTATCAATTAGTTGTTAAAAATGTAACCTCCCGGCATATATATACTAAGCATGACATTGAAACATACTACCATTATATCGGCATATGGGGAAGACCTGAATAAAGGCCTGGCCCTCCTTTTTGAAAATTATGGGCAGGCGCTCTTTGGCTATTCCGTACGGAATTGGCGTTTAAACGAAGATGAAGGCTATAATGTGCTTTATAAGACCCTTGAGAGCGTTGGGAAGGTACTCAATCGCTATGAATTTAGTTCCGATAAGCACTTTTCCAACTGGCTCTTTAAAATTCATAAGAACAATATACTTCAACTGCTCAGGGAAAAGAGACGAAAGGAACCACACACTATTCCCGTAGCCTTTGATCAATGGGAAAAAGAATGGCAGGATTTAGGGACGCAGGGCGAGGCATCATCTGATTGGGAATTGACAGAGCTGATAAATTACAGGGATGTTTTGGAAAGGATCTCGCGGATCGAACCCTATACGCCTTCACCGGAACAAAACCATCTGATGATGTCCATGCAAAAGGCACTTTTGGAGTTGAATGACACCGACCGTGAATTACTTTTGCTTAGGATGAATGACTACAGCTATGAAGAAATAGCCGGGATGCTGGGTATGGAAAACAATCAATTGAAGGTCCGGTTCAACCGTGCAAAGGCAAAGCTGGAAAAACTAACATTAACCATATTAAAGGAGGTATATAATGAAACAAGAAAATAAATATATTAAACCTTTTGAGGATCTGCTTCGTGCTTATGCGATCAGCGGACAGATGGATGCAACGATAAATAATGACAGGGAAGCTGAATTGGTATTTTCCCGGCAGTACGAAGCTGAAATTCCAAAGGAAAAGGTGAAGGCCTTGCTTGCTGGCCTGGCGACTTCGCTCTCTAAGGATACGCTGGGATCTCTGATCACCGGAAGCCTGAAAACAGCAGGCCTGCAGGAGGATCAGGTCCTAGCTTCCACTGGGTTGACCACCTCGCTGCTGGATGATATCAGGAACGACATGGTCTTTACCAATAGTATCCCGGTTCGCTCTTTGCTCAAGCTGTTAAAACTTTTACAGATTTCTCTAGACAAGGCAAACGCAGCTATGCTGGCTACCTTTGATAAATTGTGCGCAGAAAACAAGATGTTTCTTACTATGCAACCAAAGATGCAGCCCGTATTTAGAAGAGGTAAAGCCGGCCGTGAAGGTTCGGTGAACGTCAAAAGATTTCGAACGGATGAAAGCTATCTTTATCAAAATAAGGAGGCCCTCGATATCTATACCAGCAGACTTGCCGAATTATATAATGAGAAATAAGAGCTCCCAACAATAAATAACCATCGGTATGGAGTGGAGTGTATCGAAAATAGCAGCCTTAAGACAATGCCATCGCAAATTCTACTTTGCGCAGGAATTGGCCGATCATCATTTTACGCATCCTGTGCGAAGGAAAGCTTTTGAACTTAGTCAGTCCAAAAGCCTGCGTATGTGGCAAGGCTCTCTGATCGATCATGCCTTTTCGAATATGATCGTACCCATATATAAAGATAAGCAGGAGCCCGATTTTCTGGAAATAGCCGATGACCTGGTTGACATGGCTGAACGTCAATTCGCATTCTCTGCTAACAAGCAGTATCATGAAAAGGGCATGACCAAGAAAAAGGCAGGCGACGAATTTGCGATCTTGGATATTCATGAATCCGGGGTGCCGTTCTCCTGGGAAGAACTGTCCAGTGTATATGAGACTATTCATCAAATTATCCTGCAAATCCCTGTGCTTCCATCCCCCGAGCCAGGGAAAACGCTGGATGAATACTTGCGGACGGCCTCCTATCTGCGACCCAATATACAATATTGGAGATATGAATTCCAGGGGGTAACCTTGAACCCCCAGATTGACATGGTACGGTATAAGGATAAATCCGTTCAGGTAATAGACTGGAAAGTATCTGATAGCAATAGCAGTGATTATTCCAATCAGCTATTCTTGGCGGGGGTCGTTGCCTATCATAACATTAAGAAAGAATACCAGGAAAAGGGGTGGGCGCTCCTATCACAGCAGGCCTTTACTTTATATGAGTACAACCTAATGAACGGCAATATCAAACAGCATTCATTCAGCCGCGAAACCACAGCCAGAGCACTCGATTATGTATTTAAATTCCGGGAAGAGCAAGAAATGCTTTCATTTGGCAGGAAATGGAATGAATTGGATATCCGCGACTATGAGACCACCGACAAGAAGGAGACCTGTATGTTTTGCAAATTCAAGCCACTCTGTATTCATCTGATAAAAAACAAATTTAACTATGATGAAGCCCAATATACTCAACTGGTTCAGGATCATCAATTGGCAGGAGCTTAACTTTCAGTATAGGTTGGTGGAAGTCACTGTTGACGGAGCAGCCGATGATCCTAAGGAATTGCACAAAGCATTTTTTGGCGCCATGAATTACCTTGCGCATGCTACCCGCGGACCAGTGGCACAAGGCTACCATGCAGGTAAAAAGTATATAGCGGTAAGGGCAGATGCTGATTTACAGGAAAAAAACATTGGCGGGACTCCCCTGAACATCAAATTGACTCCTCTTGCAGGTCAATTCTTCCTTAACCCGGCATCCATGGATGATCGGAATCTCGAGCTAGCGCTGAAATTCCTGGAAAATACAGTCAACTGGCAATTCTCCAACAACATCGGACTTTGGGAAGGAGGACAATATACGTTTTTAAAGAAATGGCCAATGCCCTCTGAAGGTAATTACGAAACCGATGTGTACCCGGGCTTTAGGTTTAGGTTGGTTGCAGAGAACAAGACTCGGGTCTATTTTTGTGTGGATCTGGCCTTTAAGTATACGGATAAAAAGCTACTGGCAGAACAGTTGACAATGATACCCGTGGAAAGGCACGGTGAATTTATAAACAACAGGAATTTTCTTTATCTAAATGGGGATGATTGGTATACGGTGAAAGGGAGATCGGTGGGCAAACCTGTTTCTAAACACTTGATTCAGGTAGATAAAGGTAATTTGAGCGTATATGATTATATCATCCGGGAAGGGAAGTACAGCCAGGCCAGGTACAAGCTGCCTCTATCTCCGGATTCTCCGACTTTTTTCCATGCCTATTCGTCCAATGCCGAAAAAGTCTATGCAGGCGCGGCCGCTCTGGCAAAACGGATCCGGATGCCGGAGGATGAAATGCATAAATATTCCATCAATGCTCCAAATAGGAGGTTCACGAGTGTGGAATGGTATATTAAAAAATACTTCCAGGAACTCAGCTTTAACGGCGTCAAGTTACAGGTTGATCCAAAGCCAGTTCGTAAAATGTGCAAATCCTTCAGGTTGCCAGGGCTGATCTATGGAGGTGGCGCATTGCTTGATCCTTATGCAAGCAGCCGTTACGCGAGATATGGAAGGCCGCTGGATGATTTTCCCAGGAGACGGCGAGAGTTCATTTACCAGCACGGTATAGCGAATGATACCGCATTCACGGCCCAACATGTCTTTTTCCCCGATAGTATGGATCTGGAATTTGGCCGGGCGGTAAAAAAATATTTCGAGGATTGGATGAAGCGGTTTGCGCCCCGGTTTCCCGGTGCCACTTTGCACGAGTACAAGATGAAGTCGGCTCCATACGCACATATGGTATTTGCGGACATTAAGGAATATATAGAAAAGGCGGGCCTTAAAGACAGCAGTATCCTGTTTATACTGCCGCCATACATGGAAGACGGGGGGCGTTTCGTAAAGGATCTTCACCACCTGGTAAAAAAAGAATTCTTTGATACGGTAAAAATAAAATGTATTGCAGGAGCTAAGCTGTTGGAGTATTTTAAGGCAGGGGTCGACGCAAAGCGACCGTTAACGTATGCTATACCCCCGCAACTGGCAAAACCCTTCAGATCTTATTTCTTTAATACTTTGTTTGAATGCCTCATCATCAATCGGAAATGGGCATTCAAATTGGCAGATAAACTTCATAACGATATCTACATTGGCATAGATGCCCATGAGTTCTATGCAGGGTTTTGCTTTTTCTTTGGCAATGGGCAAAAGATCGTGTTCGATATTGACAAAACCACCAAAGGGGTGGGAACCTACAGGAACGAAAAGATAAATTTCAAGACCATTTCCGATAAGATCGTCGAAGTGCTTTCAAGGCATCTAGAAATTACAGATGAGCGGCCGTTGAGGATCATCATCCTGCGGGATGGAATCAGCTACGGAGAGGAGCAAAAAGCATTGGATCACGCGATGGCGCGTTTGCATGAGAAACAGCTGATTGATAAGACAATAGTGAAAACGGGTGTCATCAATGTCGCTAAGTCGTCAGCTATTCCATTGCGGGCAGCCTCTTTCCAGGATGGCGGTAACTCACTGGTGAACCCGGATTGTGGTACCTATTTGCTCATGAACAACCGGGACGCATTTATTTTTAACACAGGTTATCCTTATACTGTACCAGGTTCATCCAATCCACTTCACGTGTACTGGGCTTCGGGCGACTTTGATTTCGAAAAGGCTCTTGAGGATATCTTCTTTCTGACGCAGATTGCTTTCTCAGCGCCGGACAGACCTAGTTCCCTTCCGCTCCCTCTCAAACTGATCGATATGTTAATACGGGATGTCGCCCATGAAAATGATCTGGTAACAGTCAAACACAAGGAGTCAACAGCGACTCCCCAGCGCATTAAAAATAAATCATATGAGTGATTTCAGCCTGTTATACAAAAAGTATCATACGGTCTCTGACCTGACGGAAGCATTGAATAATTCTGTGATTACGCTCAAACGTAAATTGATTGCATCCAGGCCGGGGATTGTCAATAGAACGCCGGATATCGGCGTGACTGATAAGGAGATAACGGCAGCCAATCAAGAAATTATGGGAATTCTTTCCGCCCTTGGAGATTATTATCAAAAAAAAGATGGCCAACATAACCTGAACGCTGTAATAGATAAGAAATTTTTGGACAACCTCGTGTTGAACGATGTGGAATTCAGAAGCCAGGTACTGGAGACGCTGAGAAAAACGAAGGCCCAGGAGGAACTTTCAGAGGCCGACCTGCTAGGCATTGACAAATTTATTTCCATCTTGGACAGCAAGGCAGCGATATTATTCAGGAAATTAAGAACGAGCAGGGGATGAAAAATTTCATAAAGGCTCTTTATGCCGATCTGCTGGATAGGGTAAATTACGTAATTACCGAGTTGCGGAGTAATAAATTCCATGCCGATATTCAGGACAGATTTATTAATGATACTGTGGCCGAATTCGAAGAAATTAAGAAAGATCTAGAACATGCGTTCAAAACCGGAGTTCTCGAGCACGAACTGATAACCCGCAATAATATTTTTCGCTTTAACCGGCTGCATCGTGAATATAAAGGTATTCATTCCTATCGCTACCTGGCGCTAAGAAATTATAAAGATCCTGAGATCTTTTTATTCCGGATTATCAGTCAGATTTATCGGGAGCACCGTATCTCTGCCATACCTCCGATTGTATGCACCATCAGCAACCAGGATGATTATTATTGGGCAGTGCCAGATTTCGAGATTATCGCCTTGCCGGCAGGCGAGGAAAAAAGTCTCTTGAATCTTCCAGACCTTTACCATGAAATCGGCCATTTGCTCGATGCCATGTTTAAGGGAAAAAGCAGTGAAAAGACTGGGAAAATCATCGATCGGCATTTTGCCGGAGAGATCGTAAGGCTTATAGATGATGGTTTCCCTACCCAGGCTGACACGGTAAAGGAAACCAGGCGCCAATGGAGCGAAGGATGGTTGGAGGAATTTACCTGTGACTTGGTAGGCACCTATATGACCGGCGCCGCTTATGCATGGACCAATCTAAAACTGCTTACCATTGGGCACGGGTCTACCCAAATCTATGAATACCTGGATACGCATCCGGCTGATGAGGCCCGCATGCGTATTATCATCCTGATGCTGGAGAAACTGGGGCTGGTGAAGGAAAAGAACGCCGTTGAGAGTGCCTGGGCTCTATTCTTGAAAGATACCCACCCCTATAAACCTTCGGACTACGACCTGCTTTTCCCGCAGCAGCTATTGAAAGAAATGGTTCATGAATTTTACGAATTTTACCAGAATGCCGACCTGGTTTCCTATCCCGAATTGCAGCACGCAGGCGACAACTCGATAGCCGGCATGCTGAATAAAGCCTGGATGGTTGCCCAATCCGATCCTATGGATTATTTTTCATTTGAAACCACAGCTATAAAGAGCCTGAGGAGGGCATTTGGTGTGGATGGTCAGTCAGGAACTTAACACAAGGGAATGGCTTGTTCATAGTTCACTGGCCAGGTATAGCAATAGATAGTAATAAGCGATGATCATCGCTACGATTTTCAATAGCCAAAGGATGTAGATAGGCACGGAAATCACATTAGGCGCCGGGATATCCAACACATAATCATTGTTAAACTGTTTTTTATGTTTCCAGAGCCAATACTTGCGTTCATAAAAGATTTTCCAGGCGATGGCTCCAAAGAAATATTGCAGCAGATCAAGCCCCAGGGAAACTGTTAAAAAAAGCAAAGGGCAGTTCAATAAGCCTTTTTGAAGGGTATGTATCGTGTCCGGTTTCTTGAAGATCCATATAATGGCGATCCCGCCGAGAGCCAGGCTGCGGTTCACCGTACTAGTATTGACGGTAAAAAATCGCGTAAATTCCAAATAATCATTCAGGGTCTTACCTTTTTTTTGATTTTCAACCTTGGTGTTCGTCGCCTGTTTTGTTTTAAATTCCTCGATTTTTTGTGCAATGATCTTATCGGAAGCCTCGGTTAGTAGTTGTAACTGCGCTTGTAATTGCTTCTGCAATAGAAGGGGATCCGGGGTAGAGCTGCTCCCCTGACCTGCTTGACCACCGTTATTCATTTGACAAATTTAAGATAAATAATTAGGAATTTGGTGAAAGCTGTTGTCATCCAGCTCCTCCATCGCCGCCGCTTCGCTTTGGAGCCCTCTTTTTAGGATGACCTTTTTTCGGAGCAGCCTTTTTGGGAGCTACCTTTTTTTTCGGAACTGCTTTTTTCTTGGAGGGCATGATCTAAATGATTGATAGGGTTAAAAAATTATGTATTCAATGGTCGAAGATAATAAAGAGAAATATAAAAGATTGACCGTGTTTTCACCTATTCTGCTAAGTGATACACCTTCAGTTGAATAATTCATGCAAAAACTCCTAAAATAGTAGGGTGTATTTGGTAGATGACAGTACCTTTTACATTAGACACGCCCTGGCTTTTGCAGGCCGGGTACCGGCCCGGGTGCCAGGGGATTTGATCGTGGCCACCTGGCGCCGGAAGCACCCGCGCGAAATCCGGTTAATGGGTGGCTGGCGCCCGTCGGGAGTGCGCTGGGGGTACAAACCAAGACCGCCAATGAACCTGATATTGTGACGATCCAATTCCCTCTTTGGTCAGGGGCTGGCCTTTCTTTAATTTTGGAGATTCTCTATAAACGATTGTAGTATGCCTGAAAGCCGTGGACGGAAAAAGAAAACCAAAAAGAAAAAGCCAAAGGTAGATAAGGAAAAGGTAGACCTTGGTTGGGCCGAAGCAGTTCGGAAAGGCAAACATATTTTCTTTCGGAATAAGTTGACAGCGGAGCAACATGCCCAATGGATTGAGCGGATCCGTCAGAATCGACCGATGGTATACGATGAGATCAGGAGGATGATCGAGGAGGTGGCAGACTTGATAAATGGATATAATAAGGTACTGTTGGTTGGGAGCATGGCAGGCTTCTATTACCAAAGAATACTGACGGACCCGGAGGATGACGGAAAATCAGAAGTTAACCTTGAGTATCTTCAAAGTATAGCGCTGGCCACAGAGAATGTCAACGTGGGGAAGGTACCGGAGGCAGACGTATTGGTAAAGGTAAATGAGCTTTTGGAGACTATCCGTCAGCATCTTAGCGCCTACTACGCCACGGAACATGTCACTGGGAGGTATAACGGGGTGCGGAATGACCTTCGGTTCAAAATGATTACTGAGCTGTTGTTTATCCGGGGAATAGGTTACTGGCGTCACGTGAGGGAGTTGTACAGGGAAATGTTTACCCCACATGACGCTGTTTTTAAAAAGCATTATGGGTTCACCTCTTGGGACATTATGGAGGCATTTGATCGGATGGAGGCGTCCTTTGAGTGTAGGATGCTCCTGCCAAGTGGAGAGGCCCATCCTAACCGTCAATTTAAATTGATGAGGTGGGTCCGGGCGAACCCGGAAAAGTTTACACCCCAGACCTTTGAAAACGGGGAGTTCCTGAATGACTTCGCAAAGGACTATCCTGAAGCTTGTGTCGAGAATAACGCGTTCGTGGATTATCCGTTGAATATCATTGATACGGCTGGTGAACTTTTCCGGGTCCGGCAGCTAAGTAATGTGCATACACGTGTGGCAAATGCGGTGAGCATGAAATTCGGCGGGAACAGCGTATTTGCCCAACCGGAAAAACTAAAATATGATCCCTTGAACGAGTCGACTATTCTTATGAGACCAGTTGTCGAGGACAATAAAGGGAACTTTTACCTGTTTAGCATGAGCCTGGCGTCTCGGAATTGCTTTGTTATTGCTCAGGACTTGATAGCTCAGGCGGACAAAGATTATTTTCAGCGGTCCTTCCTGGGGAATAGGGTGCAGATTGCTAAGGACAATTTTATCGAAGGTAAGGTCCTGGAGCTTTTTCAAAAGATGCTGCCGGGGGTGCAGTTTCATCGAGGAGTACACTACAAATATGTGGAGCCAGGGCTGGATATGAAGTGTTTTAAGGCAACGGATGGGAAATACGAGTTGGATATACTCGGGATAAGCGCACATGCAACATACCTGATCGAGGTAAAGGCTGGACTGGTAAGCGCAAAGGCTAAACGGGGCGCTATCGAGTACATCGAAAAGGATTTGACTGATATTGTAGGAGACGCCATCTGCCAGAGCTATCGGGCATACCGATATATTGTCAACGATTCTAATGCGGAGTTTGAAGCGGCGGGAAGAATGAAGGCGAGACCCGTAAACACGAAGAAAATCTTCCGTATATCGGTGAGCTTTTCCTATGTGGGAAGCATCATCGCAGAATTGTCAAAATTGCAGCAGGCAGGGATATTCGACCAGGTAGCGGACTATGCCTGGACGGTCAATATTTTCGATCTGATGCCCTTTGCGGACCTGGTGCCGTCTGAGGATTTTTTTATTGACTACCTGGAGAAGCGCCTGGAAATGTATAAAGATGAACGACTTGCGAATATCGACGAAATGGATATGCTGGGGCTTTACTACGAAAATGATCTCAGGCTGGACAAGGAAATGAAGCACATGGACACGGTACAGCTGAATCAATATAGCGAGCCGATCAACGCGTATTTTGAGAATCGGGGACCAAAGCCGGTAAAGAAAAGGTAGGGTCAGGCGGGTGATCATTTATTCAGGTCTTTTTATAGAAACGGGCGCCTGTTGGGGTTTAAAAACTTTATTGTTCTGTTAAAAAACTTTATTGTTTTTTGACAGTTTTTCCCAAAAATTTAATGGCCTCTTTGTCGGCCGGGAGGCAACCGATGGCCCCTAAAACCAGTACATTTAGCGTATGTGTTCACCGAACTCCTTTCTGCATAAGGTATTGATGCTCTTAGGATGGTTAGGCGCCGCGGCTGCGGGTCATGCACAGGACCGGGTCCTGAGGGGGACTATCAAGGATTCCCATAGCGATGAACGCATCCCCTTCGCCTCCATGCGGCTGGCAAAGGCAGGGTCGGGGCGGCTCAGCGACAGCGCCGGCGGCTTCACGTTTCATTTCAAAGACCTTACCCCGGATACCCTGGTGATCAGCTATGTAGGCTATCGGGATTACAAGCTCCCCCTCAACGCGGCTCTCTGGGCAGGACCCGCACCATCCCAAAATCCTCCGGCCGCCCCGTCTCCCAATCCCCAACTCTCGCAATCCCAAAATCTCCAAATCCTGGATCTCGTTGTCTCCATGGAAAGAGGGCAATACGCAACAGAGGTCGTCGTCAGACGAACGGTGGATCGCGGCCTCCTGCTCTGGAGAAAGATCGTACGCAGGAAAAAATTCAACGACCGCTACCGGCTTTCCAATTTCTCCTACGAACTCTATAATAAACTGGAGCTTGATCTCAACGAGGTCGATAAGGAAAAGTTGAAGAACAATCGCCTCCTCCGTCCCTTCAATTTTATCCTCGACAATATCGATACCATGGAAGGCCGCCCCTTCCTCCCCGTCTTTCTCACCGAGACCCTCTCCGATTATTACTACCAGCGCTCCCCCGACAAAAGGCGGGAATGGATCAAGGGCAGCAAGACCCTCGGGATCAATAACGAGAGCGTCAGCCGGGTATTGGGGGGGATGGATCAGAACGTAGACTTCTATCAGAACTTCATACCGGTCTTCGACAAGAGCTTTGTCAGTCCCATCAGCGATAACGGCGATTTTTATTATCATTACAAAGTGGTGGATACCCAGTATGTCAATGCCCGCCGGCTTTTCCACCTCGTCTTTACGCCCCGGCGAAAAGGGGAAAGCACGTTCGAAGGGGATTGCTGGGTACACGACAGCAGTTTCGCCATCCAGAAGATGAACCTCCGGCTGAACAAAGAGGCGAATATCAATTTCGTCAACGAGCTCAGCCTGATCCAGGAATTCCGGTTGATCAACGATACCACCTGGTTCCTTGTAAAAGATAAGTTCGTGGCCAATATCTCTCCCGTCGGCAAGAACAAGGCGGGATTGATCGGCCGTAAGACGACCACTTATAGGAACATCGTCATCAACGACTCCTCCGTCATCCGCGAACTGGACAAGAACAAGATCAAAGAGGAGGTCTTCTTTGCCCCCGGGGCAAGGACCCGCACGGATTCTTTCTGGCTGGCGTCCCGTCATGATCCCCTGAGCAGGAATGAGAAAGCCATTTATCATACGATCGATACGCTGTTGAAGATGCCGCTCTTTCACACTTATACCAATGTGCTCAACCTGCTCACGACGGGCTATTATGAAGCAGGCATGTGGGAACTCGGGCCCTGGTATAGTATCGTCTATTCCAACCAGCTCCAGGGATTGCGATTGCGGATGGACCTGGGGACCAACCGATTTCTCAGCAAGAAGATCATCCTCCACGGCTATCTCGCCTATGGCTTCGGGGATCAGCGCTGGCATGGGGAGGCGGATGCCTTGTATGTATTTAAAAAGGATCCCCGTCTCACGCTTTATGCGCAATACCGGAATGACCTGGATTACGGGCAGCAGTATTATGACGAGATCACCTCCGATAATATTTTTGCGCTGACGGTCCGTAAATCCGGTATCCCCATCAAGTTCATCAACCTGGAAGAGAAGAAGCTGGAACTCTTCAAGGAATGGCATAATGGTTTATCCATCACGCTGACGGAAGACCACAAGCGATACGATCCCTTGCTCAACCTGCCTTCGAAAACCTTTTATACCGGCGCGGGCGGAGACCCCTTATCCACTTTTGAAACTTCTGTACGGCTGCGATGGGCCTACCTCGAAAAATTCTTTGAGAATACCTTTTACCGGACGAGTCTTGGCAGTCCTTATCCGATCTTTTCCGTCAAATACACCCGCGGGATCTCCGGTGTGCTGCGCAGCAGCTATAATTATGACAAACTCTCCGCGAGTATATCGGATTATGTCAAGACCCCGCCCTTCGGTACGATCTATTACAATGTCTTTGCCGGCAAGACTTATGGGACGCTGCCTTTCACCTTCCTGGACGTGGCCCCGGGCAATGAGCTGCATTATTACAATCAATATGCGTTCAGCCTCTTAAATAAATGGGAGTATATCCATGATCGTTACCTGGGCATCAATTTCGAACATAATTTCGGGAATGGGCTGTTCCGCTTCATCCCCCTTACGCGCAAACTGAAATTCCGCCAGTTCTGGACGGCCAAGGCCTTATGGGGCAGCCTCTCACCCGCCAATGCGGCGTACAATAATTTCCCGGGTTCCGCCTTTAAATCGCTGGATGGGAAGACCTACCTGGAGCTGGGTACGGGCGTGGATAATATCTTTAAGTTCTTCCGCGTCGATGTCATCTGGCGGGTGCTGCCACAACCGCTGCCCACGGTGGCCGCCGAGCGCTTTGGGGTGTTCGGGAGTATAAGGTTGGGATTTTAGTGTAGCTTCAACTCCATCTGTATATCACATCGTTCATACGGCGAAGGATGACCGGTGATCTTCCTGAACCCCAGTTTATGATACAGGTTGATCGCAGGTCTGAGCCGCGTATTGCTTTCGAGATAGATGCTGCCGGCGCCCAGGGCGCGGGCTTTTTCGATACAGGCTTCTCCGAGCAGCAGCCCGATGCCCTTCCCCTGCGCCAGTGGCGAGACCGCCATTTTAGCGAGTTCATACACCCCGTTGTCCATTCGGATCAGCGCGCAGGCGCCCACGGGCTGTCCCTTATACAAGGCCATATAAATATGACCTCCTTTGTCGAGGATATATTCATCGGGATGATCGAGGGACTTATGGTCCGTCTCTTCCATCTTAAAATATTGCGTGATCCATTCCTCGTTCAATTGTTTGAAAGCCTGCCGATAGGCCGGGATATAGTCGACGATCTCCACCCCCGCGCTCTCCCGCGATTTCTTTTCTTCCTGTACCCGGCGCAGGAGGCTTTTCTGTTCCAGCAGGAATTCCCATTCGCCGATGGCGCGCCATAGATCGTATTGCGTTTCTTTCATAGCATTTTCGATGGCATTGCTGACATCTTCCAACTGGGGTCGCATCCTTTCGTAAAGGACCCTTCCTTCGGGAGACAGGATCACAAAATTCTTACGTCCGTCCGTCTCTCCTTTCCGCTCCGTAACATACCCTTTGGCCACCATCTCGCGTACGATCTGGCTGACGGAAGGATGGGTATGCCCGATCTCCCGGGCGATATCCGTGATGGATTTCTCCTCTCCTTCGGAAAGGGAATAGAATACGGGAAACCATTTGGGCTGCAGGTCCACCTGGTAGAGCTCATAGATCCCCGCCGCCTGCTCCGTGATCTGCTCACTCAGGCGTCTCAACCGGCTGCCAAGGGCCATTTTTCCTGTTCGGGCGTAGATATCCATATAGAATAATATTAATTACGTAAGCACTTACGCAAATTTAAGAAAAGAAGCTTTCCCTCCAAAAAAATCTTCTGAACTCCCTCCAATCAATTGAGGATCTGCGCGCATCCTTATTTTCCTTAATTTACCGGAAATAACGATCCAATGCCGGCTTCTTATATCCTCGCGCTCGACCAGGGCACCACCAGTTCAAGGGCTATCCTTTTTGACCATGCCGGTCAGATCATCCAGGTGGCCCAGAAAGAATTCCAGCAATATTATCCGCACCCGGGCTGGGTGGAGCACAATGCCGAAGAGATCTGGTCTTCCCAATACGGGGTGATGGCGGAAGTCCTGGCAAAGAGCAATATCGGCAGCGGCAGCATCGCCGCCATCGGCATTACCAATCAGCGGGAGACTACCATCGTCTGGGACCGGGCCAGCGGCCGACCCATCCATCCCGCCATCGTCTGGCAGGACCGGCGTACCGCGGCTTATTGCGATCAGTTAAAGGCGGAGGGGCATTCCCCCCTGATCCAGGAGCGCACAGGGCTGGTGATCGACGCTTATTTCTCCGGTACCAAGCTGAAATGGATCCTGGATAGCGTGCCCGGCGCAAGGGCCCGGGCTAAAAAAGGCGAGCTGGCCTTTGGTACCGTGGATAGCTGGCTGGTCTGGAAATTATCCGGCGGTAAACTTCATATCACCGACGCCACCAACGCCTCCCGTACCCTCCTGCTGAATATTCATACGGGCGCATGGGACCCTGACCTGTTACAACTCCTCGATATTCCCGCCGCCATCCTGCCGGAGGTAAGAGATTCCAGCGGCGTCTATGGAACGAGCGGCACGGTGATGGCCCCGGGTTCCGGCATACCGATCGCGGGCATGGCCGGTGATCAGCAGGCGGCGCTCTTCGGGCAGTTATGTACACAGCCGGGGATGGTGAAGAACACCTACGGAACGGGCTGTTTTATGCTGATGCACACCGGCGAAAAAGCCGTTCATTCCCAAAACAATCTTTTGACCACTATCGCCTGGAAGCTCAACGGGCGGATCGAATACGCCCTCGAGGGCAGCATCTTTATCGCGGGCGCCGTCGTACAATGGATGCGCGACGGGCTGCATTTTTTCCGGAGTTCCGGGGATGTGGAAGCCCTGGCCGCCGGCGTAGAGGATACGGGCGGCGTCTATATGATCCCCGCCTTTGCCGGATTGGGCGCTCCTCACTGGAACCAGTATGCGCGGGGTAGCCTTTTCGGTATGACCCGGGGAACGACCAAGGCCCATATCGCACGCGCCGCCCTGGAAAGCATCGCCTACCAAACTTATGATGTATTGACCGCCATGCAGGCCGACAGCGGGATCCATATCAAAGAGCTGCGCGTAGATGGCGGAGCCACGGCGAACAACCTGCTCATGCAATTCCAATCCGATATCCTCCAGGCGCCGGTGATCCGTCCCGTGGTCACCGAGACGACGGCCCTGGGCGCGGCCTATCTCGCGGGGCTGGGTGTAGGCTTTTGGAATTCCGTAGATGATATCCAACAACAATGGCAGGTGGATCATCGGTTCACACCCACCATGGCGCCAACCGGTGCCGCGGAATTATTAAAAGGCTGGCAGCGGGCGGTAAAAGCGGCCATTGCATGGGCGGAGAGCTAGGAATTGCTGATTGTGGGATTTTGAGATCTCTGGATTTCACACTTATAAATATGAAATCTCAAAATCCCGAGTTCCCAAAATCAAAAATCAGAAACGAACTATTATGAATCGACAGCAGATGCTGCAGGCACTGGAAGAGAATGGAGTCAACCAATGGGATCTTTGTATCATCGGCGGGGGAGCCACGGGACTCGGCGTTGCCGTGGATGCCGCATCCCGCGGATATCGTACGCTGCTGCTGGAGCAATATGATTTTGCCAAGGGTACTTCCTCGCGGGCGACCAAGCTCGTACATGGCGGTGTCCGTTATTTGCAGCAGGGTAATATCAAGCTCGTGACGGAAGCCCTGCACGAGCGGGGCGTCCTTCGGAAGAATGCTCCCCACCTCGTAAAGAATCAATCTTTTATCGTTCCGAATTATAAATGGTGGGAAGGTCCTTACTACGGCATCGGGCTAAAAGTATATGACTGGATGGCCGGCAGCCTGGGGCTGGGACCTTCGCGGATCCTCTCCAGGGAAGAGACGCTGGAGCTCGCGCCTACCCTCGATGCCGAAGGATTAAGAGGAGGGGTCTTATACCACGACGGGCAGTTCGACGATGCCAGGCTGGCTATCAACCTCGCACAGACCGCAGCCGAACAGGGGGGGATACTTCTAAATTATTGCAAGGTAGACGGACTTATAAAAAACCCTGGCGAGGGCGTACACCCTGTTCGCGGCGTAAGGGCCACCGATACCCTCAGTGGTCGTTCCTATGAGATCTATGCAAAAGCCGTGATCAATGCCACGGGGGTGTTCACCGATAGTATTTTGAAAATGGATGATGCGGCAGCCGAGCCTGTCATCGCCCCCAGCCAGGGCGTACATATCATGCTCGATAAATCTTTTCTCCCGGGCGAGGCGGCGATCATGGTTCCGCATACCGATGATGGACGGGTGCTCTTCGCTGTGCCCTGGCATGATAAGATCATTATCGGGACGACGGACACGCCGGTGAAAGAGATCAGCATCGAGCCCCGGGCCTTGCCGGAAGAGATCGATTTTATATTGGAGCAGATCGGTCGTTACCTCGTCAAGCCGCCCCTCCGTTCGGATATCCGCAGCGTCTATGCGGGATTGCGTCCCCTGGTAAAAAGCAGCAGCCGGCGGACGGCCGAGCTGGCAAGAGATCATCTTATTCTCGTTGCGGACTCCGGGCTGATCAGCATCACGGGCGGGAAGTGGACGACCTATCGCCGTATGGCGGAAGACACCGTCAATACGGCCATTGCAAAGGCAGGGCTCCTGAACCGGCCCTGTGTGACGACAAGCTTGCGTATCCATGGGGCGGGAGCAACGGGGGCGGAAGCCGCTCCATCGCCACCCACGGATTTTACAGCCCCGCTGTATTATTACGGCAGTGACAAGCCCGCTGTCCTCACCCTCGCGAAAGAAGATCCTGCATTGGGAGCACCCTTACATGCGGCCCTTCCCTATATCCGGGCCGAGATCGTCTGGGCTGCCCGGGAGGAATGTTGCATGACGGTGGAAGATGCGCTGAGCCGGCGGACCCGGGCGCTGTTGCTGGATGCGCAGGCCGCTATGGAATGCGCCCCCGACGTAGCCGCGCTGCTGGCAAAGGAGCTGGGCAGGGATGCCCACTGGGAACGGGAGCAGGTAGCCGCCTTCCGGAAAGTGGCGGAAGGATATCTCGTATGGGAGCCAACAACATCAACATCCAAACCCATCTTAAAATAAAACAAGTATGACTCCATTCATCGGTGAATTGATCGGCACAGGTCTGCTGATAGTGCTGGGCCAGGGCGTAGTGGCTAACGTTGTTTTGAACAATACAAAGGGACATAACAGCGGTTGGATCGTGATCTCTTTTGGTTGGGGCATTGCCGTCTTCGTAGGCGTCTATAGTTCCGCCGCCGCCAGTGGCGCCCATCTGAATCCCGCTGTGACATTGGCTTTCGCCGCCCTTGGCAAGATCAAATGGGAGCTCGTGCCCGTATACATAGCGGGGCAGATGCTCGGGGCCATGGCAGGCTCTTTGATCGCCTGGCTGAGCTACCGGCAGCATTTTGACGAGACGACGGATGCCGATGCGAAGCTCGCCGTATTTTGCACGGGACCGGCTATACGCAGTTATTTTCAGAACCTTCTCAGTGAGGTGATCGGCACTTTTGTTTTGATCCTGGGTGTCTTATTTATTGCTTCTCCCTCCAATAGCCTGGGCGCCCTGGATGCGCTGCCTGTGGGATTACTGGTCCTTGGTGTAGGGTTGTCCTTAGGCGGTCCTACGGGTTATGCCATCAATCCTGCCCGGGATCTCGGCCCGCGCATTATGCATTTCCTGTTGCCGATCTCGCAAAAAAGGGATAGTGATTGGGGCTATGCGTGGGTACCCGTTGTAGGACCGGTGATCGGGGGATTGCTGGCGGCTGCGGTCTTTAAAGTACTCTGAGACCTCCCGTTTTTAAGCAGGGAATAAATTCCTTCCCTTAGTCCGTCTATAGGTTAACTTTTAGGCGGTGCGGATATAACATTGCCCTGGGCTTTTTTTAGAAATTCCGTATTATATTTAATTCCCATTAATTCTTTCCCGGCCCTCGTCCTACCCCAACCCAGGTCAACTCTGAATTAGTAGAAAAGATTGTAGTAGCAACATTCCTATTAAAGGTCCTGATTAGTTTCCATCCTATTTTGTTGATCGGAAACACAAACCTTATGCCTTTAGACATTACCTCAACGAAGCCGGTGGAGACCTATCCCGTCCCCTCCGCACCGTCCTCATCGGACGGCAATGTCTTCCCTAATACGGAAGCCCTGCAGGCCTCTGGCTGTTTTAGCAGCCTGCTGTTCTACGACCACCACTGTACGGACTTCTGCATCCGGATGAGTAATTACTTTGTCAGCGCCGACCCAGGCTGGTACGAAAAGGAGGACCAGGATACCATCCTGGAACTCCAATTCGCCTTAAAGGGCGATCTCCACTACCAGTTACAGGACGGGATCAAGCTCATCATGACGGAGGGTCAGTACAATATGCTCTATTCGCCCTCCGTGCGAAAGATCAGTTGGTTTGACAGCAGCAACAGTCATACGACCACCCTGGATATTCATTTTTCGCCTTCCTATCTCCAAAAAATGGCAACCGACTTCCCGGAACTGGCCGGGCTGCTGGAAAAAAGGAACCGGCTCCTCAGCAGCCTGCTCAGTACTTCCCCCGCTCAGTTCAGCCCCGATATGTTACGGGTCATGAATGCGATCATCGATTGTAATTACACGGGCGACCTGCGCAGGGTCTATATGCAGTCGAAAGTAGCCGAGCTGCTATTGATGGCATTGGAGCGGATCCTCCATCGCCGGGTAGAAAAGAAAAAAACGATCAAACTGCGGCAATACGACGTGGAACGTCTCTATGAATCCAGGGAATACCTGATGATGCATATGGAGAACCCTCCTACGCTGAAAGAGCTGGCCCATAAGGTAGGGATCAATGATTTTAAATTAAAGAAGGGATACAAGCTCATCTTCGGCTCCACCATTTTTGAAGATTTCAACCGGGCCCGGATGGAGAAGGCCAAAGAATACCTTGCGGAAAAAAATAAAAGTATGCTGGAGATCGCCTTGTTGACGGGCTACCAGGACTCCTCCAATTTCTCCCGGGCCTTTAAAGGTTATTTCGGATTTACTCCCGGTACGATAAAAAAGCATTCTTAGTTCAGCAGAAAAAAATGTGCACATGCGACTCATAGCCACCAATGCCGGTGAGATCAGCCTATCCTCTTCGCTGCCGGCGAAATTAAAATCCTTACAGGTCCGGGAAAGCATCGCGTATGGGGCGGAGGGTGCTTTCGGGCACGTCCTGTTGCAGGAGTTGGAGGGGGACGGGATCTCGATGCAATACAGCCATCTTCAATTTACGGAAAATGACAAGATCCAATACGACCTGGATCAGCCTTCCTTATGTCTCCATATTTCTCTGAGCAATACCTTTCTTTATGAGGTCGATGGCCTGGGAACGGGGTTCCTGCATGAACGGGGGCTCAACCTGAACTATGTGCCCTCGATGCATGCGCGGGTAAAAGTAGAATGTGAGCGGCTCTATCGGCATCTCACTATCTTTTATAAGCCGGAACACCTGTCACCCCTGCAGGAAAGTTTCCCCGGGCTGGATCTCTTTCTGAAAAATACAGAGGCGGGTAAAGCCGGGCAATTCAATACGACCTATTGTATTGCCGACCATCCTATCATGCTGCTGATCGACACGATCCTGAAATGCCCATACACCGGCACCCTGCGAAAGATCTACCTGGAACATATCGCCATGGACATTCTCGTGCTGGCCCTCGTGCAGATCCGGGAGAGCGGCATCAAGGCGATCACACCGCTGAGCGAGGAAGAGATCGCGCCGATCTACCGGGCCAAGGAGATCCTTTTGCGGGATATAGAAAAACCCTTTTCTTTAACCGACCTGGCGGAAGAGACGGGGTTGAGTCCTTATAAATTGAACGGCGGGTTCAAATCCGTATTTGCCATGGGGGTGACGGAATTCCTGCTGGAGCAGCGGATGGAAAGGGCGCATCTTTTGTTGCAGGAGAAGGATATGCTCGTGAGTACGGTGGCGAAGAAGAGCGGCTATTCGCATCCCAATGCCTTTTCCCTGGCCTTCAAAAAATACTTTGGATATACGCCAGGATTTGTACAGAAGAATAGCCGCTCTTCCGGCAACGAATCCAACCCGGAATAGGCTCCCTGCCGTTAAAGTTCCATAGTGGCTTGATCCTTAACAATTATTTTTCAATTTCATCATTTATTGTTTTTATTTATCCCTTATTGATAAGCCAAACCTTGATCTGAAAAGTATCTTCGATAAGAGATCGGAAAAATTCAACCACTACCGGAAGTTCAGCAAAAAAAGATTAACAACGATCATCGGGCATCATCATAATGTAAGACCATCATCATCAGGGGCCGAGATTAGAGCAATCCCATATACACAGACCAGGCAGGACTGCAGCTTGAGTAATATCAACTGAGTGGCCACGGCATGAGAAAAACTCAAGCTGCAGCCTCCCGGTCTTTTTGTCGCAAACCTTATCTTACTACTAAAAAGCAAATTACAATGCCTATCAAAGGATTGTTCACCCCCTATGAGCTGGATCGTATTCATACAGCGATCGCTTATATCGACCAACATTACCAGGATTCTATTTCGGCGGACAGCCTCGCCATCGAGGCCGGTATCGATATCAAGCATTTGCAGGCCGGGATTCAATTCCTGAAAGGCCTCACCGTCCACAACTATCTTTTAAAAGTGCGGGTCCTGCGGGCTACCGAGGACCTCGAAAATTTCGGGCGTTCCATCAAGTTTATCGCCATTCGCAACGGGTTCAGCTCCGCCTCTCATTTTGGGAGCGAATTTAAGAAGCGAATGGGATTGACGCCGAGGGAGTACCGGTATCAACTCCTGCTATCTGGCAGTTCACTGGGTGCTCTCGACAGATTTGGAGAGCCCGCGGAGAAGGTCCATTCCTATTGTACTCCCTTGCCTTATCCTGATAGGTTTCGCCTTGATTCTGATATTTTAAGAAGGTAAGTTACCGGGGCTTATGCAGAAAGCCGTCCTCATATTCATTTTGTGCATTGTCCTCCTGCAGACCCTGCATGCCCAAAATGAAGTTACGATCCGAGGAATGGTAAAGGACAGCATGGGCGCCGTCTTATCCAAGGCCACCGTCCGTCTCATCATCACCCACGATACGCTGAGCACCCTTACCAAAGAGGATGGATCTTTTAGCTTCCATCTTGCCGCAGCCAGTGCTTTCGAGCTCCTAGTGACCATGAAGGGCTATACCACCTTGCGCAAGGCCCTCCCCGCCTCTCCGGGCTCCGGGACAATTAACCTCCCCCCCATTCTACTGCAAGCCGCTTACGGCGAATTGGCGCCCGTCACCGTCCTGCATATCAAGCCCTACACGATCAAAGAGGATACGGTGGAATACCATACCCGGGCCTATGCGATCAGGCCGGGCGCGGAGCTCGAGGCCCTGTTAAAAAAATTACCGGGCATGCTGGTGGATCCGGATGGGACGGTCACCGTACAGGGTAAGAAGATTTCCCGGGTGCAGGTGAATGGAAAGGATTATCCCGGCGACCCCCTCACCGTGATCCGGAATTTTCCCGTAGATATCATCGAGGCCATCCAGGTGATCGATGACTATGGCGACAAGGCCCGGTTGACTGGCGTGAAGAGCGGGGAGTCGGAGAAGATACTGAATGTGCTCCTGAAAAAGGATAAGAAGAATGGGGAGATCGGGAAATTGGATGCAGGAGCGGGCAACAAGGACCGATACAATGCCGTCTTATTCTCTAATCTGATACGAGGCGACCGGCAAATGAATATCACCGCCTGGCTCCGCAATCAAAACCCTCTCGGGAATACCTATGAAAGAGGCACGGTGTTAGGGTATGGCAATACCTGGAATAAAAAATGGGTGGGGCGTTTAAACCTGGGTAGCGCTGGCGACGAACATTCCCTGGGCAGTAGCCAGGTACAGGAACATTTTATCGGAACGAGCAGGACCCATTCGGAACAGGTCAGTCGCAGCAGCGGGTACAAGGGGGCCAATTCCATCAGTACTAACCTGGAATACCGGCCCGACCTCAACAGTTTTTTAAGCATCTACTCTTTCCTGGGGTCTTATCACAATGGGGAGACGGTGGCTAACGAACTTTCAGCACGCACCCAGGACAGCGGATTTACGAAGTCAAACACAGGCGATGCACTTAATAGCATCAAGGAGCGGTACATCCGTTCCGAATCCAGGGTCTATTTCGAGAAGATCTATCCGGCCTCTAAAAGCCGGATGAGCGCGGAATTATCCTACCATAGTATCGATGGCAGCCAGGATGGAGCTAATCTTTCGCATACCAGCATCCAGACAGGGAATGACCATAGCTTTTCCCAACAACAGTATCTCACCCAATCGAAAAATTCCGAAAGAGAAATGACCGGCAGATGGAGTTATTATTTTTCGCTGGGGGCCAAATCCTTCCTGGAACTCGGCTATGAGGGTCATTTTTCCCGGACGGAGAACGGCCGGGATACCCGGGCGCCGGATAGCAGCAATCGGCATTTGGCCCTGATCGATTCGCTCAGTAATCATTATACTTTTAGAACTGTCACCAACCGGCTGCATGCGAGTTATCTTCTTCATGCCGACAAGATCAACATGACCCTGGACCTAGGGGCGCAACCAGCATCCCAGGCCGGCCGGGTAGACGGCAAAACAGTAGGAAAGAACTATACTTATATCAATGTCCTTCCCCTGGCTCAATTTTCCTGGTCCTTTTCTCCGGGCCGGAAGCTAAACTTCGAATATAGCGGGACTTCTACCCTTCCTATGATAGAGCAATTACAACCCCTGACGGACCTTAGCAATCCTCAATACCCGGTAACGGGCAACCCGGACCTGAAACCCTCCTATATCCATAACCTGAAGCTGCATTATGAGCAATTCGCCGCCCGACCGGGGTGGTTGAATGGATTTGGGGCGGAAGTGAACTATACAGGCACAGAAGGACTTATTATTTCCAGCACCACCCATCCCCGGGATACCAGTGCTGTCGTTCAAAGCGCGACCTGGGTGAATGCTAACGGGGCAAGAACTATAGAGGCTGGCTACCACCTGGATTTCGCCGCCATCCTTCATAAACGACTGCATATCTTCAGCACGGGGAAGTTAACCAACAATCGAATGCCGTCCCTGAACGACCAGGTCCTGTTCCTTGCCAATAGTTGGGGGTGGACGCAAGGCCTTCGACTAAAACTGGATCTTCCGAATAAGCTCGAAGCCGCTGTGTATGGGAATTATACCAACACGATCAACCGGTATGCCACCGGGCTTAGTCCGACCTCCCTGGCCACGGCCAACTGGGGAATGTACAGCAAGGCTTATCTATTCCAAAAATGGAGTCTCACCTATTCCCTGACCCAATTTTTTAGTAGCGGGATCAGCCGGCCACTTTTTACCAACCCCGCCCTGATAAATACCATTGTAGAACGGGAATTTTTCCGGAACAATCAGTGTAAGATCAGCTTTTCGGTGAATGATTTATTCAATGCCGGCAAAGGGGTGGTTCAAATCATTACCCCTACCAGTACAACGTTAACCCGTACACCCCGGGTTGGTAGAACTTTCCAAGTCAGCATCCAGTTGAAAGGGCAGTCCTTTCACCGGTAACCGGATTAAAAACTATCCGCGATCCTGATAGCTTTACACTTGATTCTGATATTTTATGAGGGTAGTTTACATGTAAATATCAACTACAAATTATCGAAGCATGAGTACGGATCAAGTATTGACAGCTAATAAGATCGGGCCCTTGACCGTACTCCACCAGGGCGAAACCAGGCAATTCCATCAATGGATGTTTGATACGATCCGGCCTTATCTCAAGGGCAGTACGCTGGAGATCGGGAGTGGGACGGGGCCGATTTCGAGCTTATTCTTCCAACAAGGGATGCCCCTTTATTTAAGTGATCCACATCGCCACCATTGCAGAATCCTGCAGCAACAATTCCAAGGCGAAGCATTGTTGCGACAGATCATGAGGATTGATTTGCGTCATCCTGATTTCGAAACAAAATATTCCGATCTATTGGGAAAATTCAGTACCCTGGTCGCCTTAAATATAATGGACCATGCTCCCAATGACCAGCGAGCCATTTCCAACGCCAAATTGCTTCTTCGGGATAGAGGACATCTCATCATGGCCTTACCCGCCCATACTGCGCTTTATAACGGCCTGGATGAGACCCTGGATCATTGGAAAATTGAAAATCAAAAAGGCCTTCAAAGGCTCCTGAGCCGGGATTTTAAGTTCATGGGGAATCATTATTTCAATCTTGTCAGTATCGTGGGCTGGTGGTTATCCGGGTCAAACTCGAGAAAGGATCGAGCAGTATCTATCTTTCGGGTAGAAGATACCAACCTTTTTAAACTGATGGGTTTATCGGTAATCGTAGCCGGAAGAAAAATTAAGTTACAAAAATAAAATAATGGGTATGAATCTCCAATCTTTCCTCCATTTTATATTCCTGGAAAAAAAGAATAGAGTACTTCTATGCCTGGCACTGGGAGTCACCCTTGTACAATTCATACTCTTCAAGTTCCTGTATCCTTACCCGGATTTTTTGGAAGAATCCTACAGCTATATATTCGCCGCCTCCAACAACCTGGATTTTAACATCTTTCCAATCGGCTATTCAAAGTTCCTGCTGGCCTTTCATAACCTAACCCATTCCGATACCGCCCTGGTGGCTTTTCAGTATTTCTTCCTGGAATGTTCTTGTCTATACTTTTTCTTCACACTTTTATACTTTTACAATCCCGGTAAAGCATTCCGGAATATCTTATTTATTTTCTTGTTCTTCAACCCCTTATTCCTCTATCTCAGTAATTATATCAATAGCGATTCGATCTCCACGGGCCTGAGTCTATGCTGGATGGCAGAACTGATATGGATCATCAATCGGCCCCGGCCTTACCAGATCATTTCACAAGTGGTCTTTCTCTTTCTGACTTTTACATTAAGGGAAAATATTATTTACTACCCCTTTATCTCAGCATTTGCCTTCATACTATCCCGGCAGAAACCCTGGGTAAAATTAGCTGGACCCTTATTTAGTTTCATGCTAATAGCAATTTTCATTATCCGAAGCCGGGAAGCGGCCTACGAGATGTATGATGTAAAGCAGTTCTCGCCCAGGTCTGGATGGGCTCTTGCGAATAATGCCCTTTATATGCGAGGACATATACAAGTGGATAGTACCGAATTCACCAGTGCCGAAACAAGGATATTGGATAGCGTAAACCGGGCATTTTTCAGATCCATCCCGTCAAAACAATTCAACTCCTTCCTGTCTACCCACATTCTTAGTTTTTTTATGGCAGATCAACGTAGTCCTATGGTGCAATATTATTCCCGGCATTATTCTTCAAAAGATGAGTATGAGGCAATAAAGAATTTCGGGCAGGCTTCGGTACTATTTACAAAATACGGGGAGTTTTTTATCAAAAAATATCCTATTGCGTATATACGGTATTTTGTCCTTCGTAATACAAAAAACTATTTCCTTCCGCCCCTGGAAAACCTGGAAATATATAATTCGGAGCAGGACAATGTGCCGCCTTCCGTCCAGGATTGGTTTGATCTTCGGACACCCCAAGTCACCAGTATATCGAAAGATATACAGGCATCCATCTTGTACATCTATCCCTCCATTTTTCTTTTTGCCAGCATTCTTTTCATCGGAAGTCTTGTATGGTTGGTGATTAAGACCAGGCGTCGCCAAATAAGAGAGAATTGGCGAAACATGATGCTGCTTGGAGGCAGTTACCTATTAGCGAATTTTCTCTTTTCGATTTTCACAACTGCCATTGTATTACGTTATCAAATACTACCTCTTATACTGATACTAATATTACCGTTGCTAATCCTGGACTACCTGGATAAAAAAGAAAAGGTAGTACCCGGAGTAGACTCTCATACTATTTCAACCAATCTTAAGGTATCGAATGCTTAAAAACAGCCAAACTTATTATATGAAAAATATAGCATTTATTCTTTCACTGTCCCTTTTATTTGCCTGTCATTTAAAGTATAAGGGTGCAGACATAGCTAACATTTCGAGTTTACCCGCCATTAAATTGCTACTAATGGATAGTAGTATAGTTGTTCATGCTGAGAAAATATCAAGCGGCAAGGCGATCATCATGGTCTATTTCAGGCCGGATTGCCCCCACTGCCAGCAAGAAACCAAACTACTGCTGAGTAATATACATGCGCTGAAAGACGTGCAGATCTATTTCCTGGCCGGCGCTCCTTTTGGAGAAATAAAAAAATACTCCGCCAATTATCAATTGGGGCAATACGAAAATATCGTGGTCGGGAAAGATTATGAGCAATCCTTTGCAAAGCTGTTTGAGCCTAATTCAGTACCCTATACCGCTGTCTATGATACGAAAAAGAAATTAGTGAAAATATATTATGGGGAAGTAAGCATGGAGAAGCTTCTTTTGGCTATTCACGGTTGACCTTTCTAACCCGATTGTTCTCTTAAGTTTTCGCCATGTTACAACAAATAAATGAATTAACAGTTCCAGAAATTTCTCAGGTCACCAATGCGAGCCCCGCTACCATTGTTGAAAAGAATTTCTCGAGGCTTTTGGATGCTCATCACCTGGACTACAGAAAAGAGGAATATTATCTTCAGGTAGGCGAGATCGATTGGACCCAGGGTTGGATCATCGATCTATCCGTCTTACCACATCAATTTGTAGAGTTATTCAATAAGATAATTCCTTTACTGCTTTATGAAAAAAAGCCCTTCAAAATGGCGCAGAACCTAAAAACAGCCCGGTCGATAACTGGCGGAGAATTAGGTTATCTGGCAATGGGAAAATCAGTCAGTATTTACCCGGCGAATGAAGTACAGGCTTTACAAGTAGCAAAAAAACTGATCGAACTAACAGGAGCTTTCCGGGGACCCCGGATCCTTACCGACAGGCACCTGGGTACCATCGTCTATACTCGCTACGGCGCATGCAAGCCCGTGATCCGTGTCGACGCTCACGGTAGGGAGGAAGCTTGCATTTATGCTGCCGGTGGCACGCTTATTAATGACCCCTATAGTATTCCATTTGTGCTGCCTGAAGGAATTGATTGGCCATTTTCCGAGCTGGTGCCGGCAAAGGAGCCTAAGAAGGAGACTGTCTTACAGGATAAATACAAGCCCATTAAAATTCTTAAAGAAGATATGAAGGGCGCCGTTAAAAAAGGATTATACCTGGAAAAATGGTACCGGATCAAATGGTGCGTGATCAAGGAAGGCAAGGAAAATATGATCGCCGATGATCATGGTCGTGATGTAGGCGATCGATTGCGCTGGCAATATGATCTGCATAAGAGGTTAGAAGAGGTAATACCCTTACCAAAAATATATGACCTGTTCGTAGAGAATGGCGACACCTACCTGGTAATGGAATATATCAAGGGACCTTCCCTGGATACTATCATTTACGATACTAGGAAAGATCGGCCTTGGAATGATCTATCCCTAACCAATAGATTGAGATTAATAGATCTGGGGATGCAAGTCCTGGCAATGATCGGGCAAATGCATGCTAAAGGATATATTCATCGGGATATTACTCCTGCAAATTTTATAGTGGGTAAGGGTGACGGGCTTTGCATGATCGACCTGGAGCTTTCTTACTCAGAAGATTTGGAGACTCCTTCTCCCCCCTTTCGGTTAGGGACCCCAGGCTTCATGTCGCCGGAGCAGGCTCTTTCCCAAAAACCTACCGTGCAGCAGGATATTTATTCATTGGGGGCGCTATTAATTACTTTACTAACAGCACTACCTGCTGATAGGTTTTCTCTGGATAAAAAAGAAATATTAAGAGCTCAATTATTTTTCTTTTTACAAAATCGCCCCCTTGTAGAGATGCTGAGTCAATGTTTTCAAACAGAGCCCAATTTAAGACCCAGTCTTTTCGAATTACGGTCAGCCCTGCAACAATTTCGAGAGGCTCAGGATCCAATACCCTTGAGTTCACCAGAAATGGCTATAGAGAACATAAATAAGCAAAGTTTGAGGGCAGCCATTCAATCTGCTATCCAAGCGCTGTCAAGTTCGGATATGATGAATACCGAAAATCTATGGTTATCAAAGACCATCCAAGAGCCCGGATTTGTCTATCAGCAAATGGAAGGCTATTCTGTGTACGCTGATTTTTATAAAGGAGTGAGCGGGGTTGTATGGCTATTGGCCAGGGCAAAAAAATTGGGGTTTTCCGTCAATAACTGTAATGATGGAGTAGAAAAAAGCCGGCTTTTCATACAGGAGTATGCCAGTGAGCGAACAGGGCAATTACCGGCCGGCCTATTCATTGGCACAGCAGGGATAACCTGTGCCCTATTGGAAGGAATAGAAAATCATCTTATCCCGGATGATGAGCATGTGCGGGAAGAAATAAGAGGTTACCTAGGTAAAGATATCGGGCATGAAATCAATTTTGCGCACGGGATTTCAGGGCAAGGCATGATGCTTATAAAAGCCAGAAGCTTCCTGGAAGATAGCATTATAAATACTTTGTTAGGCGAAATCTTGAACCATCTATTATGTACACAGCAGGAAGACGGGTCCTGGGTAATCCCATCCTTGAATAGTAAAAAACCAATTAAGGCAACAGGCATCGGCAACGGAGTGGCAGGAATTGTTCTGTTCCTACTGGAATATTGCAAACAAACTAGGCATCAGGATACGAGTGTCATTCGGTCTGCGGCAGGAAAAGCGCTTAATTGGCTGACGACCCAGGTGAGTAACACAGGTCAGCATCCCTTCTGGGCTGTGCACAATAGAACAAAATCATATTCCCCTGGTCTCCAAGATGGAACAGCCGGGGTTATTCTTAGTCTCATAAAAGGATATGAACTACTAGGGGAAGAAAGATATCGGCAATTAGCAGAAAAAGGTCTGAATAGTTATCCCGTGGATTCCATTAATAGAGATATTACGCTCTCGACGGGGCTTATAGGATATGCCGAAACCTGTCTGGAAGCAAGCCTGGGATTTCAAAATACCGAATGGGAAAAAAGAGCTCACCGGGTTGCAGACTATCTTCTGCATTGTTACCGGGAACAAGAAAATGGAGGTAAATATTGGGTGACGAAAGGAAGAATTGCTACAGCAGGGCTGATGGAGGGAAATGCAGGGGTCATCCATTTTCTGCTTCGCTGTTATGAGCCCTGCAAGTTAAACCATCCCTATATTGTTGTATAACTAATGATTTTATGAGTAAACAATTAATGACTAATAGTATCGCTGGCCTTTTCACCTTGCTCTTTTTTTATACAGGAATAAGCAAGCTATTGAACTATGATTCATCACTCAGTCAATCTGAACGGTTGCCATTTTTTGGTGCTTTGGGATCCTGGATTGAATGGATGGTTGCCATCCTGGAATTAGCGGCGGCAACCTTACTCATCCGCGCCCGATGGAGATTAACAGGGTTTTATATTTGCCTGGCGTTAACTGTACTATTTATAATATATATGCTCTTATTGATTAACTATACCGATGGAATTAATTGTAGCTGTGGAGGAATCCTGGAGCAAATCCCACCGAATATTCATCTCGCATTAAATATATTTTTAGTACTCTTAGTGACAGTCGCTATCCGGCTACAAACTAGCATAAAAAGATCTTTGCGCAATGACTACCTCGCAGATAAAAAAATCCTGCGGGTAAAGCAGCCTGAGTTAACCAGCGCTGCTCAAACAGGGGAAACCGAAAACCTGAAATAGAGTAGGTAATTAACCATTAAAGTTTAGCTTTTTGAATTAAAAAGCACCATTATTATGCAAACTGGAAAAATCATCCTGGCATCTGCAGCAGCTTTGGTTACTATTGGAAGTAATCTGGCGTTTAAAACTGCAAAGAAATTTGGAGTAAAAAATGCTTTTGTTCAAGTAACACCTACTACTTGCCATCAATGTATCAATGCATGGACACTTGTTGCGGGAGCTGCTACTAAATGTCAGACTCACACTGGTGGCGCATTCCATCTGGGAGGCAATGCGAATCATCGTCTTTTTTTCAGACTCGCAGACACTCCCCAAACTACATGTTTGCAGCCAACAAGAGCAACTGTCGTGAACTAAAAAAAGTTGCGTAATAGCAACGACACGATATGTATTATTCTTTTATTAGAAAATCATGTCGTACTGTATTATGCACCTACTAAAGATGACTATCGAAAAACTTCTAAATTCGATAGTCATCTTTAAACATGCCTTATAGATATTATTTAACCCTTAAACCTATTATATGGAAAAAGGAAAAGTCATCCTCAGTTTGGTAGCACTGCTGATAACAATTGGAAGTAATCTAGCGTTTAAAGTTGCAAAGAAATTTGGATTAAAACTTGCTTTTGTTCAAGTAACACCTACTATTTGTCATCAATGTATCAATGTATGGACACATCCTATGGGTACGGCTACGAAATGTCAGACTCACTTAGGGGGGCCATACCATCTCGGATCCGGAGTCAATCACCTTAATTTTTTCAGAACCGCAGACGAGCCTCAAAATACGTGTTTACAGAAAACAAGAGGAACTTTGGTGGTCTAAAAAGTAGCATAGTACCAAGGACACGATATTTATTGCCCTTATATTAATCATATCGTACTATATTATATATCTACAAACGATGACTATCAAAATCACTCTAAACTCGATAGTCATTTTTAAACATTGTCCAGAGTAATTATTTAACTCTTAAACCTATTATATGAAAAAAGGGAAACTCATCCTCAGTTCGGCAACACTGCTGATAACCATTGGACACAACCTAGCATTCAAAGTCGCAAAGAAATTCGGATCAAAACTTGCTTATGTTCAAGTAACGCCTACTACTTGCCACCAATGTATCAATGCATGGACATATACCCCTGGGGTCGTTAGTAAATGTCAGACTCAAGTTGCTGGCCCATTCCATCTAGGCGGCGGGCCCAATCATCGTAAATTTTTCAGAACCTCCGACACTCCTCAGACTACGTGCTTAGTGCCAACAAGAGCAAGCATAATATTATAAAAGTGTCTTAGACCCAACTACACTATATTTATTGATCCTTTATTTAAACATATTTTATGAAAAAAGGGAAACTTATCCTCAGTTCGGCGGCACTGCTGATAACTATTGGAAGTAATCTGGCGTTTAAAACTGCAAAGAAATTTAGAGATAACCTTGCTTTTGTTCAAGAATCACCCACTACTTGCCATCTATGTATCAATGTATGGACACTTGTTAATGGAGCTGCTACTAAATGCCAGACTCACACTGGTGGCGCTTTCCATTTAGGAGGCAATGCGAATCATCGTCTTTTTTTCAGGGGCGCAGACACTGCTCAAACTACGTGCTTAATGCAAACAAGAGCAACTGTCGTGAACTAAGAAAGTTGCACAATACCAACGATACGATATGTATTGTTCTTATATTATAAACTGATGTCCTACTATGTGATACACCTCGTATTGATAATCATCTTTAAACATTAAACAAGATTAATATTTAATGCTTAAACATATTTTATGAAAAAAAGGAAACTTATCCTCAGTTCGGCGGCACTGCTGATAACGATTGGAAGCAATCTGGCGTTTAAAGTTGTAAAGAAAGTCAGCACAAGAGCAGCCTATATTCAGGAAATGAATGCATGCCATCAATGCATAGATGCATGGACAGGTGTTAATCCAGACGTTACTAAATGTAGGACTCATGCTAACGGCCTATTTCATTTAGGAGCCGGGACAGGTCATTTTACTTTTTACACCAGACAAGACCCCTCCAATCCAAATCTATGCATAAATCCAACTCACGCCACTATCGCGCAATAAACACCTCTATTTAACCTTTTATATGAAAAAGAACAAAATCATCCTTAGTTCAGCGGCGCTCCTTATAACTATCGTAGGTAATCTAGCTTTTAAAGTCGCAAAGAAATTCGGTACAAGGTTAGCTTTTGTGCAATACATCAATGGATGTCATGAATGTATAGGCCTCTGGACAAGCTATTTTCCAGAGGCAAACAAATGCAGAACTCATCTTAATGGGGCACAACATTTAGGAGCCGGCCCGGGCAATTTCACTTTTTATACTACACAAGACCCCACGGATTTAATGGTGTGCATACATCCAACATACGCCTCCTTTATGCAATAAAGTGCTTTTGAGTCCAACAAAAAAGGTATTCTGCGAAATTAGTTAACCGGCAAACAAAAGATAACTCCAGCGAATATCAATTTCGCCCATCCACCTTTTCGGCGGGATACGTTTTAGATAATAATCGAAGAACTGGGCAAGCCGAATAGAGTAATCCATTTTATCTGCCGTTTTTGATAACACATGCCCCGCATTATATGACAATAACCATACTTTTTTCCCAGCCCGGTGTAAATCCTCATACCATTGCAAAGCTTGTGAATAAGGTACGACCACATCATCTATACCGTGCATAATCAGAACTGCGGCAGTTACCCGATCGGCCCTAAATACTGCCGAATTCTCTCTATACAAATCTGGCCTTTCCCAGAGAGTAGCACCCATACGTCCTTGCCTTCTCTCGAAAAACCATGTGCCGAACTCTGATTCCCCAAAGAAGCTTACAATGTTACTTGCTCCGGAAGCTGGCGCTGCCGCAGCAAACAAAGAAGAATGACTTATTATATAATTTGTTTCAAAGCCACCATAACTATGCCCCTGCAAGCCCATTCTCCCTCGAGCCACCCAAGGTTTTTTGGATAAATACATTGCTGCAGATACCACTGAATTAAAAGCGCTCCTTCCCGGATACCCAGTTTCATAATAAATATCTGGCACGAACACAAGGTATCCGTTACTTACAAACCAGGGGATATTCATCGGGCCATTAGCTAATTCTGGGTTAATAAAAACATTCAACGCAAAGCTATTTTTCTCATAGTAATAGAAGATAACAGGGTATTGTTTTTTAGGGTCAAAATCTTCTGGCTTATAAAGAATTCCTTCTGCATTTCTTCCATTAGGCAGCTTCCATCGCACGAGTTCCGTAGTATACCAGTTATACTTCTTTTGAGGAGAAAAATCAGTAAGCTGCCGAAAGTCACGAAAATTCGAAGTAAGATAAAAATTAGGAAATTCCGTAGCGCTCATTTTCGCTGTAATATAATTCTTGCCGTCTTTAGTTTTTAGTATCGACCATAATCCGCTCGTGCCATTAAAGTCAGGTCTTTGAGTGCCGTAATAATTTGAAGACAAGGTAAGCTTTGTCAATATTCGATTTTTCAAAATCAGGCTAAAAAAACCATCCTGCTTAGTCACTGTATTAAAGGCAGAAAGAAAAATAGTATCCCCTATTTTAATAAGAGAACCCTGATCTTTATTAAAATCCAAATACCGGAGCCGGATCTTATTTCTACGTCCATACCCGTTTGTGATGTTTACGGGTGGAATAACCCCGTCAAGGTCGACCCGCCAGATATCATACCGGTCATAAAGAAAGACAGCTCCATCATTTTCGGACCACCCAGCAAGCCCTTCTGGCCGAGGAAGATCAGGGTGGTCATCTTCCTCATAAACAGGTACCCCAATCCCATTTGTTAACTCCTTAATAACTGTCGACGAAATATTGTAGGAGTACCACTGTTTTTTCTCCCTGTCGAACCATATCACAAATTTCCCTCCCAAAGAAAAAGATAACTCTTCGCAAAGAATTCTTTTTCGAAGCAATCTACGCGAGCCATCCTCGCATGAAACAAGGTAAAGATCGGGTCTTGCAGAGACTCTAAATTTATAATCTTCTCTTTTACCGGTAATATTGCTTTGTGCAACTATCCAGTTAAACTGCCCGTCTATAGCATTTACATTATCTCCGTATTTACCCAATCTCACAATACTATCATGACCAGGTTCAAAATTGAACATTGATAAAAACGATCTCTGCTCTGACAAATCAGATTTTAAAATATCGTCGTAAAAAGTCCTTATACTCAATGACGACCCTGGGGTTGTAGATTTGTTATCATAAAGGGTCTTCGGGGAGGTGATGTAAAAAAATAATTTATCGCCATGGCGGCTGAAAAAGGGGCTCTCCTCTTTTAGATTAAATCCACCCATTCCTGGCGTTGAAGGCTCTACTATGGTGCGTGCACTATCAGTCCCAAGACGGTAATATCTTAACGTTGTCAATTCCCTCGATTCAAGACTTTCTTTAACAAGAAATACGAACTCTCCGCCATTTTCACTAAAAACAAAATCACTAGCTCGTCCATTTATATCAAGAGTCTTTACCGAATCTTCCTTCATTCTAATTATTAACAGGCGATGCTGAAAGCCATTATTTAGCTTACTATTCTGATTTAATAATAGTGTTTCACCGCCTTTATCAAATAGGTACTCGTCAATATCGAAAAAATACTTCTCAGCTCCCGTTATAAAATTAAATACAACTAAATTTTTCCTGGGGCCTTTTGTTTTATACACTAACTTGCTTCCGTCTCCACCAGGAGGGATTTGATAATTATCGATCCCTGAAATATAATTCACCTTTTCCGTACCCAGTTCCAGGATGCAAAGGCTATCTCCCTGGTTCTTAAAAATAATATGCTTATTATCAGCAGTAAAAAGATCAGCATCAGACTTCACGCCGGAAAATTCCTTTTTCCAAGAAGTATTGAAAGATTGGAAAATTAGAGAAGTCCCTCTGTCAGGAACTATAAGATTATAAGCAAAAAAATTCCCGTCAGGAGAAAGACGAGGATAATTAATTTTCGGCCAACCTGCGACTGCGCGCTGATCCAGTGGTATTTTTTGGGCATATAATAATCCTATACTTTGACCCAAAAAAAACGCAGACAACATAATTAATTTCATATTGCAGACAAATTAGATCATAAAAGATGACTAAATTCTTCTGTAAGAAAGAATCAATTCGGGAGTAAAATATATTAGTCTGTTTATAATTATCTCCGGCTTAAGAGCTTTGGCCGGGCTTATCCCAGGTGGATTTACCCTTTTGCATTTTTTCAAGGCTCACTCTAAATCGCTTGTCATCGACGTTTGAAATTTTAGCAAGGTCTATTGCCTTTTTTTCCCATTCCATCGCTTCAACGGGATGCCCCATTTTATATAGTAAGTTTGCGTAAGTATCAGCGTATTCACAGTCTTCAGGTCGACTTTTTACAACTCGTTCCATCTGCCTAATTGCTGCCGCCAATACCTTCTTATCCGTTAAATGCAGGAAGATAACCTCCCAGCAAATATTATTGACTCCTAAATTCCCAAGATCGCCAACAGGGTCATCCATCGTAAAAAAAGCTACTCTAGCGCATTCAGACCATAATTTTCTATCCCAATAATATTGGGTTTGAAGAGCATATAGAATCTGCTTGCAATCATATCCAACATATTTATTTTTTAACTTCTGACCAAGTAAATTCCAATCGACCTCTATCCCTTTCTGCAGGTCTTCGCCTACTGAAATATTAATTTCCTGCCTTATTGCGCTTTTAAAGTTGATATTTAACGCAGATTCAAGTAGACCCTTTTGCATCATGGTATATTTCGAAAGTATACCATAGGAGGTTTTTTTCCAGTTAAAAGAAATATTTTTTTGAAAAAAAAGAGGTGCTATTTCCTCTTTAAAAATAATTCCAGCTAGTTTGGATTCCACGAAATTATTTTTTCCCATCACCTGATCGATTTCAGCTGCATGATGCAAATAAAATAGGAATCCAAAGTCTGTTTCCGTATTAGTCAATGGATTAATTTTTTGGATATTGAATAAAGTAATTGGCTGTTTTACAGATTCAATATAGCTTTTTGCTATTTTATTCTCGCTTTTTACATCATCCGCGTCCCTTGCCGCCAAAAGAGCCCGCATTAAGTAGCTGGAATCTTTATCATGCTTATTCAAGTTTTCAACCAAGGGAAAATATTGTGTCTCGGGCGTTAACGCCCGGTAGGTTTTTGCTAAGAAATCTTCTTTGGAGTTAGCGACTCCGATTATTTTATGTACAATCTGTCCATCAGATGAAAAAAATAAGTAGGTGGGGAATGCTTTAATTTCATATTTTTCCATAAGTTCGGTAGCATCCCTATACCAGTTTCGAATAGCCTCAGCATCACCAGATGTCTTATCCATTTGCACTTTCACATTAATGAAATGGGAATTGAAATAATTGCCTATATCATTCTTTGAGAGTATTTCTCTGTCCATGGCTTTACAAGGCCCACACCAGGTAGCATAGCAATCTACAAAAATAGGCTTCTTCTCCGCCTTAGCTTTGGCCTGGATCTCTTTCCAGGAATACCCGGACTCATACTTAATACCCTTCTCCTGAGCATTTACAAAAAAAGGAAGTACGATGAAAAATATACAACCTAGCTGAAAAAATTGTTTCATTTATATAATTTTATATAGCTTTTATTGTCCGATCAAATCACTTCTTGATACAATTATTGTTTATCATATACCGCTTTTGATAAAAAGCGCCCGTCTTGATTCTCGTCAATCCTGGATACTGTTAGTGTCATGCCGGCATTTGAAAGTACCCATGTGTCGGATGCTTTTCGTTGTTTATCTTGCCCAGCTTCAATGTAGGTCGAGGAGATTTCTAACATAGTCTGTCTGTCATCGGACCATTTGGAACCACTTATTTTTTTAAGAACCTCATTTATCAAGACTTCTGAAGTTCTGCCATCGGTCGCTAATTTTTCGAGGTATACATGAGTCTCACCTTGTTTATTTCTTGAAGTCCTTTCAATACTTATAGTATCCTTTTTTTGAATTATTATCAATTGTATGGGAATAGAATTTGGCGAAAAATGATCCCCAAAATCAGTGTTTTCTTTATTGAGCTTCCAAATGCCAGAAAAATCTGTTTTTTGAGCCATAACAGTTGTTAAATTCATCGATGCAAATAGTATTAACAAACCTTTTAGGAGAATTCCTTTTCCACGCTCAGTACAAATTAAATTCATGATAGTTATTTATTTACAGAACGCCCAAATTTGCTTTTTAACAAGGCTAAATAGCTGACATTTTGCGATATAATGTAATTATAATGTAGGTTCGGCTGTAGAAGTGCTGGATTCCCATCGATTAAATAGCATGCTGTGAAGTCTTATATGCTGTGAAGAGAATGTTATTCTTACATAAAATTAAACCCAGAATCATTCCAAAGTATTTGATCCTTAGCATTTTATCTTTACGAATTACTGAAAGTTAGAATTACCTCTTGCCATGAACTTGGAATCTGCTCCGATATTTTACAGGCTAATAACCGCTGAGGTTATTGATATTCGCTGGACTAATATAATTTAGGCTCTCTTGAGACTTAGATTCGAATAGAGGTCAAACAATAGGGGCGAGACAATTCTTCTCATATATATCCTCTTCCGCTCCAGCTATCTATAAACTAAATGAGCCGACTCGGATCCGAGTCGGCTCATTTGTATTTGGAATCACCTCTTCATCCTTCGCATATTTGTATTCACAAATGCGAAGAGATATGGTTAACAATATTACCTGGGGACAATTCATAAGTTTAGTCATTGAGATCGGATGCCTGTATTATGGCGTAGTACTCCTGCTCTTTTTCCGAAAAGAGATAAGGCGGCTGTTTGCACGGAAGAAGACGGCCGATGAGCCGGGTCCTTCAAGAGAGGTCATAGCACCCGATCAGCAAAAGGATGCAACAACGAGCTTTCCTGCTCCAGGGAGAGGGCAGGGAGATCAAGCACTGTAAACTGTAAAAAAAGGAGGTGCAACACCTGTATGCCGGACTGTCTGTTTAAGATAAGGTTTTCGGGCAGCCGGCTACAGGTTTTTTATCGAATTATTTTTCCGTCACCTATAAAAACAAAATGTATGAAAACGTGGAAACTTCCCTGCCTTAAAAACAGGAAGAGGATGCTAAGCGCATCCACTATCGCGGTCCTTTTAATGGAAAGTATCGTCAGCCTCGCCCAGGACGGCAATGCCGGGATCAACGAGGCCAATACCCAGGTCAGAAGCTATTTCGCAGCGGGCACCAATCTTATGTATGCCGTGGGCGCCATCGTCGGACTCATCGGCGCCGTCAAAGTATTTAATAAATGGCAGGGCGGTGATCCGGATACGGGGAAGACAGCGGCGGCCTGGTTTGGCTCCTGTGTGTTCCTCGTGGTCGTGACCACAGTGATCAAAAGTTTTTTCGCTATCAATTAAAGATTCTATGCACAACAAGTATTCCATCAACAAGGGGATCAATACCCCTATGCAATTCAAGGGGCTTAAAGCACAATATATCTGGTGGCTCGGTGGAGGGCTATTGTGCCTGCTGATCCTGTTTGCCATCCTGTATATCATCGGTGTGAATCGAATTATCTGCTTCGGAATTGCCGGCGCAGCCGGGGCGGGGCTCTTTATAGGGACCTACCGGATGAGCAACACCTACGGCGAACATGGGCTGACGAAGAAGATCGCGAAAAGAAGTATCCCGGGAACGGTGAAGTGTCATTCAAGAAAACTATTCATGAAAAGGGCAAATCAATAATACGAAATCTATGGAAAGATGGTTAAAGGATGTATTTCCCATCCTCGATGTGGAGCATGATTGTATCGTATCAAAAGCAGGCGATGTGACCATTGGCTTTGAAATGCTGCTGCCGGAGGTCTTTACCCTCTCCCAGGCCGAGTATGAAAGCATTCATGAGTTGTTTGTCAAAGCGATCAAGGTGCTGCCAAAATATTCGGTACTTCATAAACAGGACTGGTTTATTAAGAGGGCATTTGACCCGGAAAGCCTTGAGGACGCATCGTTCCTGGCCAGGAGCAGCGACGCTTTTTTCAAAGGGCGTGCCTATTTCGAGCATGGGAGTTATTTATACCTGACCAGGAAGTCAGGGCATAGGAAGGCTTCGACCTCCCTCAACTCTACCCTGCTAAGGAAAAGTCTGGCGCCGGAAGAGGCATTGAATCCGCAAGCCCTGCAAGCGTTCCTGGACTGTTGCGGCCAGTTTGCCCATATACTGGCAGAGGGAGGACTTGTTCAGTTGAGAAGACTAAAGGATGAGGACCTGCTCAGTCAGCCAAAGCAGGCGGGGATCATCGAGCGATATTGCTATCTCACGGAGGATCCAAAACAGCCGCTTATCCGGGACCTCTCATTTGCCAATGGCCTGCGGATCGGGCGCCAGTACGGCGAGCTTTTTACCCTGGCGGATGTGCAATATCTCCCGGGAGGGTGCAGCCCGCAAATCCCTTTTGAAAGCTATTCTACGGATAAGACAAAACTGCCAACCGGATTTGCTTCCATACTCGGGACCCTGCTGCCCTGCAACCATATCTATAACCAGTTCATTTTTATAGAAGACGGCGCTGCGACCTTAAAAAAGCTGGAATCGAAACGCCTCCGGCTTCATTCCCTCTCCACCTATTCACGGGAGAACGCCATCGCGCGCGACGCGGTATCCGAATTTTTAAATGAAGCCATTAGCCAACAGCGGCTCCCTGTGAAAGCACATTTCAATCTCCTGGTCTGGGCCGATAGCCAGGAGCAATTGAAAGAGCTCCGCAACCGGGTATCATCCGCCCTGGCCCAGTTGGACTGTGTACCCAAACAGGAAACGGATAGCGCCGCGCAGATCCACTGGGCAGGGATACCCGGTAATGCCGCCGATCTGCCGATGACCGAGACCTTTGACAGTTTTGCCGAGCAGGCCTGTTGTTTTCTGAATCTTGAAAGTAATTACCGGAGCTCGAAGAGCGCCGCCGGGATCCGTGTAGGGGACCGGCTGACGGGGAGGCCGGTGGCGGTCGATCCCTTCGACGAGCCTATGGGTCGCGTAATCACCAATCGCGGAATGTTTGTCTGCGGGAGCTCGGGCGGCGGAAAATCTATGTTGTGCAACCATATCTTCCGGAGCCTTTATGATCAGGGCGCACATATCATCGTGGTCGATATCGGGGGAAGTTACAAGGGACTTTGTGAACTGGTGGATGGAACGTATTTCACCTATACGGAGGCCGACCCGATACGGTTCAACCCCTTCTACCTGGGCAAAGGGGAAATCCTGGATACAGAAAAGAAGGAAAGTTTGAAGGCCTTGCTCGTCACCCTCTGGAAAGAGGAGCATGAAGATTTCAACCGGAGCGAATATGTAGCCCTCTCCAATGCTCTGCAAGGATATTATTCAAAGCTGGAAAAGGAGCCCGGCATTTTTCCCTGCTTCGATAGCTTCTATGATTACCTCCAAACCGATTATGTAGAGGTATTGAAGGAGCATAAGGTAAAGGACCGGGATTTCGATTTCGGGAACTTCCTATATGTGCTGAGGCCTTATTATAAAGGAGGGGAATTCTCTTACCTGCTGAATGCTGAGGAGAATCTCGACCTGCTGTCGAAGCGATTTATTGTATTCGAGTTGGACAATATCAAGGATCATGGATTGCTACTGCCGGTTGTGAGCCTGATCCTGACAGAATTGGTGATCTCAAAAATGCGGAAGATCTCAGGCGTACTAAAAGTCTTTGCGATCGAAGAGGCCTGGAAGCCGATGATGCGGGCGGGCATGGCGGAATTCATGAAATACAGCTATAAGACCCTGCGAAAACTGAACGGCATCCCTATCGTCGTCAGCCAGGAGATCGACGATCTTATCAGCTCGCCGATCATTAAGGAAGCTATTATTGGCAACTCGGATATTAAAATCCTGATGGACATGCGCAAATTTATGAACAAGTTCGATGCCTTGCAGGCAACCCTGGGCATGTCCGAGAAGGGAAAGACTTTATTATTCTCCGTCAACCGGGCAAATGAACCGGGCCGCAAATACCGGGAATTCTTCCTGGACCTGGGCGGTCAGGTGATGAAGGTATACCGGTATGAGCCTTCACCCGAGGAATATTATACCTATACGACGGATCAAACGGAAAAAGCAAAGGTCATGGAGTATGCGGCAAAATATGGCAGTTATGAAAAAGGGATTGCGGCCCTTGTCCGCGAATTAAATCATTCTAAACAATAGCATTATGAAGTTAGTATTACTATTATTCGCTTGCGGGCTGGCAGCCTGTAATCTCTTCGGGAAAGGGTCGATCCAGGAATTTATTCCGGGCGCCTACGTGCGGCAAAGCACGAGTGACGTTAGTAAGGTCTATGATACCCTGCGGATCAGCGTGGATAACGAGGCGGCCAATACCTGGATGATACAAGAGAGCACGGGATATCAACTGATCAAGGAAGGCCGGCTTCAACCTAAACAATATAAAAAGGATAAGCAGGTGGCGGTCTTTGATGAAACTACACAGCAATTGCAGAAACTGGGGAGCGGAGAACTGCTGGTATTTTTCCCGGAGAACGCGACCCTTGTGGCAGGATCGGCCCAATACCAAAAGCTTAAATAAAAGGGTATGAATAAGAAAGTAAGGACAGGATTGCTTTTATCAATGGGCTTAATCGGAGGGTCCGGGGTCCGGGCCCAGCTGGGAATCGTAGAGGCAGTGCAGTTCCTCGCTACCAAAGTGATCAAGGCGGTGGATCTCCAGGTGCAGCGCTGGCAGAATCAGACCATCTGGCTGCAGGAAGCGCAAAAGACCCTGGAAAATACCCTGTCTGAATTGAAGCTAAAGGAGATTGCAGGTTGGGTGCAAGAGCAAAAAGACCTATACAGTCATTACTTTGATGAATTGTCCCATGTCAAGTCCATCCTGACCGGCTATCACCGGGTAAAGGAATTGATGACCCGGCAGGCGGCGATCCTGACCGACTATAAACGCGCAATGACCCTGTTCCGACAGGATGGACATTTTACCACGGATGAACTACAGCATATGCAAGCCGTGTATGAAGGCATCCTGGCTGAATCGCTCCAATACCTGGACCAGGTCGGGACTGTGTTGGAGGCGCTGGGGACTAAAATGACCGATGAACAAAGGTTGCATATAATCCAGGAGGCTGCCGACCAGGTAGATAAGCATTATAACGACTTGCAAGCCTTTACTAACCAGAACAGGATCTTAAGCCTGCAACGATCGAAAGACCAGGACGAGATTAACCGGGTACGAAAACTATATGATTTACCATAAAACTACACACATGAAAAAATTACTAATAAGCTTTGGCTGGGTCCTGGGATTCAGGGCTGGCTATGGACAAACGTTCTCCGAATGGTGGCGACAGAAAAAGACGCAGATCAAGTATGATGTACAGCAGATCGCCGCACTCAAGGCCTATAGCGAGACGGTAGAAAAGGGATACCGGCTATCCAGGGATGGGTTGCATTTGATCAGCGATCTCAAAGAAGGAGATTTTCAGCTGCACGAGGATTATTTTAATTCCTTGCTCGCCGCCAATGTCGTTTTTAAAAGCAAGGATGCTTTTGCAGACATATATCAACTACAGATGGAAATCTTGGAAAACTCCCGTATCGCAATCCATTTCGTCGAATCCAGTGGGGAGTTCAATGTGGCAGAGATCGGCTATATGAATCGGGTATACGATAACCTGCTGGACGGATGCGAGGATGATCTTGCGGATCTCCAGGCTTTGACTGGAAAGGAGGCTTTTCGTCTGCAGGACCAGGAAAGACTAAGGAGGATCGATGCGATCCATGCCGCGATGCTGGGCAGGGCTGATTTTACCAATTATTTCGGAGTTGTGTTAATTAGGTTGACGCTTCAGCGAAGGGAAGGGGATGTGAAAGAGGTGGAGTTAGAAAGAATGCATGATCTAAAGTAACGAATTATGAAGAAGCTATTCCTTATTCTCTCTATCCTGGGTGGCTCGCTTGCCGGAAGGGCGCAGTCCTACGAATTGCAGCAACTCATCCTGGACGTGGAGAAGCTGGGGCAGTTCAAAAAGATCCTCAGCGAACTGAAGACGGGGTATGAAGTATTGACCCAGGGATACAATGCCGTACGGGACATCTCGCAAGGGAATTTCAACCTGCACAAGGGCTTTCTCGATGGGCTACTGGCTGTAAGTCCTGCTGTAAAAGATTATTTCAAAGTGGGCCATATCATTGACCAGCAGCTCAGGATCGTCCGTGAATATAAGACTGCCTTTGCCCGGTTGAATGCCAGTGGCTATTATAACCCGGATGAGATCAATTATATAGCTACCGTCTATAACAAACTCTTCGATGCCTCCGTCAAAAATATTGAGGACCTGGGGATTATTCTAACGGCCGGAACGCTACGTATGAGCGATGCGGAAAGGCTACAGGCCATCGACCGGCTCGATAAGGATATGGAGGATAAGCTAAGCTTCCTGCGGCAATTTAATGACGAGGGGGCTGTGATGACCCTGCAAAGGGCGAGGGAGCATGGCGACGCGCAAAATGTTCAAAAGATGTATTAGTCGGATCTTTTAAAATTTAGTGTATGGATAATATCAGCAGCCTTCATATGGTGCTTCAGCAAATCTATGCGGAGATGTTACCGCTATGCAGTCAATTGACCGGAGTGGCGCGGGCGCTGGCCGGCTTTGCTACCTTATGGTATATCGGGTCCCGGGTATGGGGGCATATCGCCCGGGCGGAGCCTATCGATCTCTATCCGCTGTTCCGGCCTTTTGTCATCGGCTTTGCCATCCTGATCTTTCCATCGGTGATCGCGTTGATCAATGGCGTTATGGTCCCGACGGTGAATGCCACGAATGCCATGGTCCAGAACTCCGATAAGGCGATTTCCGCCCTGCTCAAACAAAAGGAAGCCGCCATTCAAAAGTCGGATCTCGGACAATTGTATTCCGGCGGGAATGGTGAAGGGAACGCAGATAAATGGTATAAATATGCCCACCCGGATGAACCCGATCCGGGGGATCAAAGTGTGGTGGATGGGATCGGCAATGCGATCCGCTTTGCCATGTCGAAGGCGACATACAATTTCCGCAATTCCATCAAGGAAGTTCTTTCCGAAATCTTGCAGCTCTTATTCGAAGCCGCCTCCCTATGCATCGATACGTTGCGAACGTTCAACCTGCTCCTGTTGGCTATTATCGGTCCGCTGGTGTTCGGGATCAGTGTCTTTGACGGATTCCAGCATGCGATCCGTCATTGGCTGGCCCGCTACCTGACTGTGTTCTTATGGCTGCCGATCGCTAATTTATTAGGAGCCATTGTGGGCAAGATCCAGGAGAATATGCTAAAGATCGATATCGCCCAGATCGGCCAGGCTGGCGACACCTTTTTCAGTCCTACGGATGCGGCCTATATGATCTTTCTGATCATCGGCATCATCGGGTATACGATGGTGCCCAGGATGGCAAGCCAGTTGATCAGACTTTAAAAATCCTATAATTAACGAGCATGTTTACAAAAATGAAACATTTGGACCAAGCCTTCCGGTACGTGCGTGGATTTACCTTACTGATCATCTTCGGAGCCCTTTCTCTTTGCGGCCTTGTGCTGTATAAAAGCTATCAACTGGCAGGGATCACTCAAAATAAGGTGTATGTCCTGGCTAACGGAAAAGCCCTGGAAGCCTTTGCCGCGGATCGAAAGGAGAACCTGGGAGTGGAAGCGAGGGATCATATTACGTTGTTCCACCAGGACTTTTTCAATCTTGATCCTGACGACAAAAGCATACAGGCATCCTTGACGAAGGCCCTTTACCTGGCCGATGGATCGGCGAAGCAACCATTTCAAAACCTGCGGGAGAATGGCTATTACGCCAGCCTGATCGCCGGTAATATTACCCAACGGATCGAGATCGATAGTATCGAACTCAACACGGCCTATTATCCTTATTATTTCCGGTTGCACGCCCGACAGAATGTCCTCCGGGCCACCAGCATCGTCCACCGTAGTCTCGTGACGGAAGGCTGGTTGCGTAATATCAATCGCTCAGAGAACAATACGCATGGATTCCTGATCGAACGATGGCTAATCGTAGAAAACAAAGATCTTAAAATTGAGAACCGGTAAACATTTATTCAATCCACCCAAAATAATCTATTATGAATCCTACGATCCAACACTCAGCAGCATTTTTAAGAAGACGCCGTCTTTACATGGCCCTGCCCGTCCTTACTTTCCCGTTTATGATCTTGTTGTTCTGGCTGTTTGGGGGAGGCTCGGGCACTACTATGGCGAATGAGCTCAGAAGCATAGGCGGGCTTAATTTATCCTTGCCGGCCGCCCATCCGAAAGATGAATCCCGACTTACCAAGCTGGACTATTATAAGCGGGCGGATGCGGACTCGGCCAAACGGCGGACCCAGATAAAAAATGATCCGTATTATCAATTGCCGTCCCTGCCTGTATTTCCCTCCGATACGGCGCCAAAGGGCTTGGAGAATTATAAGCTCCCATTTAGGACAAAGGCCGAGGCGACAGATTCCAATGAAGCCCGGGTCTACCGGCGATTGGCGGCGTTAGACGCGCAATTGAACAGAACCATTCGCCCGGAGGAACGCCCGAAGAAAAAGGAGCCGGGGGATGTCGACCGGATGGAAACCCTGCTGCACGAGATCCATGCCAAGGATACGAGTCCGGACCCTGAAATGGATAAACTGGAGGGGATGCTGGATAAGATCATCCGGATACAGCATCCTGGCTCGGAAGGCGGGGGCATTGATAAGAAGGAGGGCATTGCCAAAGGACCGGTATTCCAGGTGACAACCCGGATGGCTGAGATGGATACGGGCGAATCCGGGTTTATCTATATCGACGATCCCGACCCTGTAGATTCTTCCTCTCATAATTCCATCATGGCCGTAGTACAGGAGAATCAGCAGTTGGTGACCGGCGGGACTATTTGCCTGCGGCTGACCGAAGATGCATTTATAAGCAAGGTTCACATTCCCAGGGAAAACCTCGTGTATGGGAGGGTATCGCTCAATAATGACCGGATGATGATGACCATTTCCTCTATTGCGGTGGATCAATCCATTTATCCTGTATCCCTGCAGGCATTCGACCTGGATGGATTGCCGGGCATCTATATTCCCGATGCTATGAGCCGGGAGGTCGCGAAGCAGTCCGTGACCCAGGGAATCGGCGAAATGGGGTTGACTTCATTGGATCCATCTATAGGCACACAGGCGGCCACGGCGGGTATTCAGGCCGTGAAGACCCTGCTCAGCAAAAAAGTGAAGCAGGTGAAGGTATTTGTAAAGGCAGGGTACCAGGTGCTGCTGCGAAATGATGATAGAAAAAATTAATTAATCATTAAACTATTCAACATGAAAAAATTTCTGATCTCATGGATCATTGGGGTATCCTCTGCCCTGATGAATGGCGCAGTCCTCGCGCAATCTTCGACCGATTATTCCCTGGAGGGGATGGGTGCTCAGACGATCTCTTTGACCACGAATAAGATGACCAATATTGTGTTTCCTGTGGCGATCATCCCGGGGATTAAGGTGAGCCGGGATATCCTCGTACAGAAAGTAAAGGGAGTGGGGAATACCATTGTCCTTAAGGCCCTGAAAAAGGATTTTCCTCCCACGAATCTTTCCATCTATGGGGTAGATGGTCGGCTTTTTTCTTTTGAGCTGCGGTATGAGGACGCGCCGGCGCTGATGAATTTTAGGGTGATAGAGCATGGAGAGAATGTCGACCCGATGTTAAGGGATGCTGAATTCATCGCAGGGCAGAAAGGGTTCCTGCATCATTCGGTGACCAGAGAGAAAATACAGCTTATGCTGAAGGGGATCTATTTGCAGCGGAATGATGTCCCGGAGAAGGCATCGCAGGGCCAAGTGTTATGGCTCTCCTTTATCCTTAAGAACCATGCCGCCATAGACTATACGCCGGACTATTTCCGGTGTAGTATCCGGGATCGGAAAAGGGTGAAAAGAGGGGCCGTACAGGAGATACCGATCATGCCTGCGTACAAAACTCCGATGGGCAGGCTGTCCGGCGACTCTGCCAGGACCTTTGTTGTGGGATTTAAGTCTTTTACGATCTCTACCGGTAAAGAATTGATCCTGCAATTAGGAGAGGGGAATGGAAGGGAGCTGCAACTAAGAGTAAGTTCGGCCCAATTATTAAAATGTAAAACCCTGTGATATGCAAGTTAAAGTTACGGTTGGTCTCAAACCAGAAGAACGAGCTCAAATTGAAAATAGGTTGGCAAATTCTACTTGCCGATCCTTGAGTGAATATGTCAGGAAAGTAGCATTGGAAGAGCCTGTGATTTTTTTTTACCGCAGCAAATCCTTTGATGAGTATGTCGTGGAGGCGATCATCCTAAGAAAAGAATTGCAGGAATTAAGGAAGATGGCGCCGTGGGATAAATCCAATGAAGAAAGATTATTACTCCTATTGGAACAAATTAAAGAAAACACTAATAAACTGGCAGATTGTGTTCTCGAAAATAGAATATAGCAAGGACCTAGGTCAGTCCATCGAATACAATGAGCAAAAGCAGGCACAAGGCGAGGCTGAATTCCTGCATGCGGGAAATTTTATTAAGGATTCGGAGATCCTTAGTAAAGAAGAAAAGATTCAATGGTTGGAGAGGTTAACATCCTTGAATGAGAGAGTTATAGTCAATACTATTCATCTTTCCATTAATTTTTCCACGAAGGATACCATATCCAATGAGAAGATGTCCTTGCTGTCCCAACTTTATATGGAATCTATGGGGCTGGGACAACAGCCTTATCTTGTCTATCGTCATTATGATGCGGGGCATCCCAACCTGCATGTGGTGGCGCCTAAAATAAGACAAAGCGGGGATAGAATTGTATTCGGGAAAAAAGACCTCCATGAATCCCTGAAAATAACGCGGGAATTGGAAAAGAGGTTCTCCTTGATACAACGCATACCTAGAAAGGAAAGGCTCTCCATTGGACTGCGTCAGCCCCAGCCAGCAACCGGATATACACAAAGGGTCGAGTACGGGCAAATGCCAACCATGCCTGCTATCAGTAATGTTTTGAATTCGGTGGTGGATGGATACAAGTATACAAATATGAAGGAGTTTAATGCCGTCCTCAGGCTGTACAATATCAAGGCCGATAGGGGACGCGAAGGTGGGCGGATGTATCAGCAGAAGGGGCTGCTGTATCGGGTCCTGGATGAGCGAGGAAAAAAGATAGGTCTCCCTGTGAAAGCGAGTCTATTCGACTCTAAACCTACCTTGCACCGGCTCGAAGAGAAATTCGCCCTTAATGAGTCCTTGCGGGAAGCGCATAGAGCCCGGGTGACCACCTATGTGGACTGGACATTTGGCAAGAGCCCGCATAACCTGGAAGACTTCAAAGAAGCTATGCAGGGGGAGAAGATCAGCGTCGTAACGCAACTGGATAAAAAAGGCGAGCTGCAAGGCATTCAATATGTAGATCATTATACCAAGAGCGTATTCGACGGGGCCAGCCTCGGGCCTGCGTACAGCGCCGAGGCCATCCGGGAAAGAGCCGCGCTGGGCCAATCCCTCAAACAGCAGGAGGAACAGACCCTGACCCAGGAGATAAGACTAAGGGTGAGTTTTTAATGCCATGCAGACGGGTGAGAATATACAGGGACTTCGGCGGATCACGGATATGACCCGGTGGTGCAGCCTTGGAATGCTATTCCTTCACTTTTACTATTATTGTTATGTTGCCTTCGAGAAATGGCATTTGACTGCTAAACTATCGGATTCCCTGCTGGAGAATATCCGAAGGACCGGTCTTTTCACACATCTATACACTTCAAAATTCATAGCCCTGGGATTACTGGGCATTACTTTATTAGGTACGAGAGGCCGGAAAGATGAGCGGGTCAGCTACTGGTCGACGATATGCACTATTCTTTTCGGTCTCGCTTTTTACCTGGGGAGCTATTTCTTCCTTTTGAATGCCACCGACCCTATCCTTATCGCCTGGCTTTATATGGGGTCCACGGGCGCCGGATATCTCCTGGTGATGGCCGGAGGCACCCGACTCACGCGGGTGTTACAAAATATTTTAAACAGCAAAGACATTTTCAACAAAGCTCAGGCAGGATTCCCCCAGGAAGAAAGGATTATCAAGATGCAGTTCTCTATCAATTTACCCGCAAAGTATGTTTTTAAGGGAAAGACCCGTAAAAGTTGGATCAACCTGATCAACCCCCGGCGGGGTATCCTTATCCTGGGATCCAGCGGCGCCGGTAAGTCTTATTTTATCATCGAGAATATGATCCGGCAATTTATCGAAAAGGGCTTTGCTTTATTCGTGTACGATTTCAAGTACGATACTCTTTCCCGGTTGGTCTATCATTATTTTCAGTTACATCGGGCGAAATACCCGGCAAACACACAATACTGTTCGATCAATTTCGGAGACTTGTCTCGGAGTCACGGATGCAATGTGATCGAACCTTCGACCCTGCAATATTTGGCGGATGCGATCGGGGTAAGCCGGACGATCCTGCTGAGTATGAACAGGACCTGGGTGAACAAGCAGGGCGACTTCTTCGTAGAATCTCCCATTAATTTCCTCGCCGCACTTATCTGGTATCTTCGAAAATATCAAGACGGCATCTACTGTACTTTACCGCATGTCATCGAGCTGGCACAGTTACCTTATGATAAACTATTCAGGATACTTGGGGCGGAGCCCGGGATCGCAACCCTGATCAATCCTTTTATAATTGCCTTCAAGGACAAGGTGATGGAATTGCTGGACAGCCAGGTGTCTTCGGCGAAGATACCGCTGGGGAGGCTTGCCTCCCCGGAGCTCTATTATATTCTAACGGGGAATGATCTCAGTCTCGATATTAATGATCCTGCTGCCCCTAAGATCCTTTGCCTGGGCGGAGACCCGCAGCGGCAGGAAGCGCTGGCGCCCGTCCTTTCCCTGTATATCGATCGTGTTAATAAATTGATCAATCAGCAAGGCAAATATCCATGCGCCATGATCTGCGATGAATTTGCTACTGTGCGCGCAGCCAGTGTGCTGACGACGATCGCGACGGCGCGATCGAATGATATCGTACCCGTCCTCTGCGTACAGGATCTCAGCCAGCTCAGGACCCAGTACTCCCGGGAAGAAGCAGATCTCATCCTCAATATCACCGGCAATCTCTTGTGCGGGCAAGTGGGCGGTGAGACCGCCCGCTGGGTGAGTGAGCGATTCCCGGGGACGATGCAAGACAGGACTACTATTTCCGTCAATAGTTCGGATACGTCCGTCAGTAAATCCCTGCAAATGGAGAAGACCATCACACCCGCCATCATCGCCACCCTATCTTCCGGCGAGTTCCTGGGCATTGTGGCCGATGAGCCGGGCCAGGAACTGGAATTAAAGGCCTTTCATGCGAAGCTAATCAATGATCATCGTGCCTTGGCTAAGGAAAGGAAGAAGTTAGAGCCTTTACCCATTGTGCGGGAAGTGACTACAGCGATGGTACAGGAGAATTTTGATCGGATCAAATCAGAAGTGGAGAAATTGGTGCAGGATGAGTTGAAGAGGATATTGACTTCAGCAGTCTAATACGGCCACAACCTTGCAAAGGGGCTCATTTTCTGATACGTATCTAGTTAAAAAAGTATAAGAATTCCTTTTGTTAAAATAGGGGACGATACGTTTTATGGATAAGGCTACCAGGGTCCAAACCTGATAAGCACATTAAACCTTACTATTATATCTATTACACTCCTCAATTAAGCTCAAGAGCAAAATTTCCTTGAGAGAAGCATTTACAACCTGATTATTATCGACTTGCCAAAAATTTTTTTATCTAAACTTCCACGCAATGGGCAAATCATGTCCTGTGTGAAGTCCTAAACCGTGGGACCCGACTCCCCGGGTTCCTGTTTTTTACAACCTATACAAAACCTGAAAACACATGAAAACAAAACTTTACTCTAAATTCCCGCTTCCCCCCGACTAGCGGTAAAATACATGTTTAACCCACGAAAAACCGGAAGTGTTGAACCACGTCCGGTAACCAGATATGTTTTGAGCATGTCTCTGACTGGATTACCCATAGTGATAATTTAAGACTTGATTTTGCTAAACCCAATCTTAAACTAAAGGTATGAAATTGATGACCTCTGGGCTTGCCCACCTATGCGGGTGCCCTAACAGAACTGTAATGGTTATGAAGTTAACCGCATTTTTATTAGTAGCAACTTGTTTACATGTTAGTGCCATTGGGACTGCACAGAATGTGACGATATCCGGGAAAGATATTCCGCTGCAGAAGGTATTTACCATGATCGAAAAACAGACTGGCTATGCTATTTTCTATGATCTGGAAATCTTTAAAAGCGCCCACCCTGTTACCCTGGATTTAAAAAATGCAAGCGTTGAGGACGCGCTAAAAGAGTGCCTTAAAGATGAACCCCTGGAGTATAGGATTGTTGCGCGTTCGATCCAGGTTATACCTAAGCCAGTAGCTGTAACCTGGCCCCTGCATATTCCATTATGGAAACATTGGGTATTGGAAAAACTTGGAGGTGTGTTATATTATAAGCTTAGCGAGTATTTGGAGAACGAGATCCTATTTTTAGCAGTATTTTCCGTGAAAAATTCAAAAACCAGAAGCGCAGATCTAAAATATAAAATCCTGGTAATCGTACTATTAGTCCTAGAATTTGCTGTAAAGGTCTTATGGGGGGCTTATTTAATAAAGGAGCTTTTACATTTAGTTAGCGCACTTACGATCTGATTAGCAAGATAAGGGCAGGCCGTATGGAACAGGCAACTTATTGGCTGTATTTCATATAAAAAAGCTCCATATGAGAATTTATGGAGTTCTGTAGTCATTTTATCTAGAAAAAGGGGTGATTTCAGATTAAAAAACTATTATTTATCTAATTTCTTTCCCAAAAATAGACCATTTTTCTTTTTGTTAAATGGTGTTAGGCGGCGTTTTAACATATAGTATAGCTATAGGCCACCAAACCTATCCTGCCATTACACCTTCCTCCTTGCAAAAATGCCTATTATAAGGCAAAGAAGCCTCCTATTAAAGGCGATCATGAACCTTATCTCTAACGAATGAATTGCCTGTCCTGAATAAATGAAGCTCTGAATATGTTCTCATGTGAAATACGTGCAGCAGGCAGAAGCTGTCCTGTACGAAGTCCTAAACCGTGGGACCCGGCTCCCCGGGTTCCTGTTTTTTTAAGCCTGTCCTAATGTTACCAAATCATTACCGAATACTTGATTTCATCATTCAATCAATAAACCTGAAGACAGATGCACACACAAATTTACACTAAAATCCCCCTTCACCCAGTCTAGAATGGGCGCTACATGCCTAACTCCAGCAGATAAAAAACCGGAAGCGTAGCAGCACCTCCGGTCCAGGGTTTGTAAAACAAACCTCTAGCCGGGTTACCCATGTAGAGCATTTTCCACTAATTGACTTTTGCGAAAAAACCCAGCTTAAACCAAAGGTATGAAATTTAAGGCCTCTCGGGCTGCCCTTCTATGCTTCAGAGGGTACCCTAAAAAAATTGGAAAGGTTATGAACATAACCGGATTTTTACTATTAGCAGCTTGTTTACATGTAAGCGCCCGCGGCTATACTCAGAAAGTGACCTTGTCCGGCAAGGATATGCCGCTGGAAAAGGTGTTCAATATTATCGAACGCCAGACTGGCTATGCATTTTTTTATGATTTCGATATATTTAAAGACACTCATAAGGTGACCTTGAACGTCAAGGACATGAACCTCGACGAAGTGCTGAAGGCATGTCTTCGGGATCAGCCACTTCTTGATTTTCGGATCACGAATACGACCATCTCTATAATAAGAAAAAAAACAACGGTTGCCCCCGCACAGCCTACTATTGTAAATCGCGATAAGGATCCCTTCGACTTTAGAGGGACTGTGACCGACGAGAATGGCCAACCCCTCTCCGGCGCTACCGTGAAATTGAAGAACGGGAAGGTGGCGGCCATTACGGATGAAAGGGGAGATTTCAAGCTGAAAAACATCAATGAGGACGAAGTGGTAGAAATTTCCTACACAGGATATATTCTCGTGGAACTGCCTGTCAAAAAGGAGGCTCTGAGAGTTTCGTTGAAGCGCGCTACCAATAAATTGGATGAGGTACAAGTTATCGCCTATGGAACCTCCACCCAACGACTGAGCACAGGTAATATTTCCAAAGTGACCAGCAAAGAGATCGAAGAGCAGCCAGTTCCTAATCCTTTGGCGGCCTTGCAAGGGAGAGTGCCAGGCCTGATAGTCACACAAACGACTGGGGCTCCGGGAGGGGGGTTTAAAGTTCAAATTCGTGGAAAAAATAGTATCTCGAATGGAACGGATCCTTATTATGTGATCGACGGTGTACCCTATAATTCACAGATTGCCGGAATTCCAACGAATGATCAGAATGCAGGCCCTCTTCTTAATCCTGAGCTTAAAGGAGGCAGTCCCTTAAATTTTATCAATCCTTACGATATTGAAAGTATCGAGGTGTTGAAGGATGCTGATGCTACGGCCATCTATGGAAGCCGGGCAGCGAATGGGGCCATTCTCATTACTACGAAGAAAGGTAAGATAGGGAGCATGAGGATTGATCTCAATGCATATACCGGCATAACCTCACTGGCCAGAGATATAAAATTATTAAATACCCAGCAGTACCTGGCTATGCGCCACGAAGCATTTAACAACGATAAAAGAAAGCCAGGTCCTGCGGATTATGATATTAACGGCGTATGGGATACCACTCGCTATACTGACTGGTCTAAAATATTTCTCCATGATGCCGGGCATTATTCAGACGCACAGGCAAATGTCTCCGGAGGAAATGCTAATACCCAATACCTGATAGGAGTAGGATATTACCGGCAGGATATGGGAGTGCCAAAATTGCTGCCCGGCGTTGGAGCGGATCAGAAAGCCTCTGCGCATTTCAACATTAACAGCAGCTCTTCCGATAAGAAATTCAAACTGGCCTTGACAGGAAGCTATGTTGCAGACAGAAATACAGTACAAACAGCGAATTTTAGTAGCCTCCGGTTAACTTTAGCGCCGGACGCACCTGCCCTTTTTAACCCGGATGGGAGTCTGAATTGGGCTCCCTTAACCCCAGGAGTGAGAGGTACCTGGAACAATCCTTATGCGACTCTATTGGGAAGATGCAAGGGAAACACCTCTAATCTAGTCGGCAATTTAACGCTTAGTTATATACTTCTTAAAGGGTTAGAACTCAGGACTACACTTGGCTATTCCAATTCACAGACAGATGAACTTGCTACGGCACCTGTGAGCTCTTTAGACCCCGGGCTGCATGTTACGACTGGCATATCCCAATTTAACACGTTGAATAATCATTCCTGGATCGTCGAGCCCCAGTTAGATTATAAAATGGAGCTTGGGAAAGGAACTATCACTGCATTAATCGGAGGCAGCTTCCATCAAGCTAATAATTCGTATAATCGTGTGTTTGCAAGTGGGTTTCTAAGTGATGCCCTCTTGGAAGATATAGCTTCTGCCGGGAGCCTATCTCCATCAAGTAGCAGTACGCAGTATAGATATGAAGCAGTTTTCGGACGGCTTAGCTATAATTTACAAGACAAATATCTCTTAAATCTTACCGCTCGCCGAGATGGCTCAAGTCGTTTTGGGCCAGGGAGGCAATTTGCGAATTTTGGGGCAGTAGGTGCCGGCTGGATCTTCACACGGGAAAATTTCATTCAAAAAAGCCTTCCTTTTTTAAGCTTTGGTAAGATTCGTGCAAGCTATGGCACTACTGGGAATGACCAGATCGCTGATTATGGATTCCTAGATCTGTATACCCCAACCTCTTTTGTTTATCAGGGAAACCGAGGAGTGTATCCGCAAAATTTATTTAACCCGGATCTTGCTTGGGAAACCACTAAAAAACTGGAGGGCGCGCTTGAGTTAGGATTTTTTAAAGACAGGATCCTTATCCAGGCAAGCTTCTATCGTAACCGATCAGGTAATGAATTAGTCCGAACACCTATTTCGGCTGTGACAGGCTTCGCCGTAATTCAATCCAACCTCCCTGCGTTAGTACAAAATTCCGGGAAGGAATTTGTACTCAATACCATTAATATTAAGACAACCAAATTCAGTTGGTCAAGTTCTTTTAACCTGACCATTGCAAGAAATAAACTTGTAGCTTTTCCCAATCTTGCGAATTCTTCCTATTCAACCTCTCTTATAATTGGTCAGCCTATCTCTATACTAAAAGTATATCATTTTAAAGGCGTAAATGATACTACAGGAGTTTACCAATTTGCTTCAGCTAAGGGAGGCAATACATACAGCCCTGATTATTACAAGGATGCAATTCCTTTAGACCTAACGCCAAAGTTCTATGGAGGTTTTTTAAATAGTTTTACTTACAAAGGATTCAATTTGGACTTTGCCTTTCAATTTGTCAAGCAACAAGGGCAAAACCAATTTGCAGCCTTTGGACTTATGCCGGGTATGATGGATAATTTACCCGAAGATGCACTGAACCGCTGGCAGTCACCAGGAGATAAAAAACCTTACCAACAGTTCAGCCAGACCTCCGGCAAGGCGTCTACCGCATTTAGGTTTGTAAAAGGCAGTGATTATGCGTACGGTGATGCCTCTTTTATCCGTCTGAAGAATGTTGCCATTTCCTGGGAATTACCTAAAAACTGGCTTAAAAAAATAAGCCTGCAGACCTGCCGGTTCTATGTACAAGGGCAGAATTTATTAACCATCACTAATTATAAGGGCATTGATCCGGAAAGCCAGGGATATGGTGGAGGGCCGCTTCGAGTTTGGACGGCAGGATTCCATGTCACCTTGTAAAATAACAGCATCAAAACTCGTTTAAACCCACTCACTATGCTTTCTTTAATAACTATATCGAGACCTTATAAGACGAATTGCGGGCTTCTTGGCTTGCTGATCATCTTTTGTCAGGCTGGCTGTACGAAATTTGTCCAGCTTGATCCACCGACCTCTGCTATCACCGGGAAAATAGTATTTGATAATAATACAAGCGCTGCAGCTGCCATGACGAGCATTTATGGCAATATTGCGAGTGACATTGATTATAGTATCGCGCATGGAAAGACAAGTATTGGATATTTAATGGGACTGGCAGCCGATGAGTTAACAAACTATGATCCAACTAATCAGCTAAATGTTCAATTTTATCCCAACGCATTAAGTAGTATTTCTTCTAATGGGAAATCGAATAACTACTTCTGGCCTCTTTTGTACAATCAAATTTACATCACCAATTCAATTTTAGCGGGACTGACAAATTCAAAAGGAGTATCTGCGTCTATAAAGAGCCAAATAACAGGAGAAGCGAAATTTATGCGGGCATTTTTATATTTTTATTTGGTGAATTTATATGGTGATGTGCCATTGGCGACAGGTACAGATTATCGTGTAAATAATCTTCTTCACCGGAGCCCTTCAGCGGAGATCTATAAGCAGATCATTGCAGATTTGAAAGATGCTCAGGCACAGCTTAGTGATGATTTCCTCGATGCGTTTGGCGCTAAGGCCACAGAAAAAATAAGGCCCAATAAGTCCGCCGCGACAGCATTCCTGGCGAGAGTATATTTGTATACCGGAGATTGGGCAAATGCAGAAACCTCGGCAAGTGCAGTGATCGGAAATACGAAATTGACCCTGGAGACTAATTTTAATAATGTGTTCCTGAAATCAAGCAAGGAGGCCATTTGGCAGCTCGAATCTAATTATGTCGGATATAATACATTCGATGGGCTTTACTATGTGCTTAGTTATGGTGCACCCGGATATGATCCATCCAGTGTCGCGTTAAGTCCGGACTTGGTTAATGCTTTTGAAGCAGGAGATAAGCGACGTACAAATTGGATTGGAGAGTATACTGATGACAACATAACTTATTATTATTACCCCTATAAGTATAAGATCTCGGATTATGATGAAACTGTATCACCTACTGAATATGTGATGGTATTAAGACTAGCGGAACAATATCTGATCCGTGCAGAAGCCAGGGCTCAACAGGATAATGTTTCCGGTGCACAGGGGGATATCAACACTATTAGAACAAGGGCAGGGCTCGTGAATACTTCCGCCAGTGACAAGGCCTCTTTGTTGGCCGCTATTTTCAATGAGCGACGGACAGAGTTATTTACGGAATGGGGACATCGATGGTTTGATCTGAAGAGATCAAGTAACCTGAATGCAGTAATGTCTATAGTAACTCCTCAAAAAGGAGGCTCCTGGAGTCCGAATTGGGCAGTTCTGCCTATTCCATTATCAGATCTTAAGGCAAATCCGAATCTAACCCAGAATAGCGGGTATTAAAATATTCGCTATGAAAGGTCTTAATGCTGCTTAAGACTTAGATGATACTATTTAATCTGACATTTTGGGGGGGGATAATTAATTACGGTTACTTTAAACTTAACCCCCAATTGTCAGATTAAATTTTGCCTGTTTCGAATTACTTCTCCAGCAGTGCCCGGATCAAACTATTCAAAAAAGGTGTCGACTCCTTCTTCCTGCGCATATTATCTCTATGTATATCATAGATATTCCCTAGTCTCCTTTCGAACAGGGATTCGAAGGCCTGCGCCAGCGTTTTTGTATCTGCCTCCTTGCCGTCGATCTTGATCACCTTTTTCTTCACAAAGGATTGGATCCATTCGGCCGCATCCCGGTTGGTACCAGCAAATTCATACTTCCGGCCTGCAAATTGTATAAATCCTTGAGACGGAGGATTTCTGATCCGCCCGATCTCCTGCTCCACATAATTCCGGTATTCTCCGTACGCCAGGATCCACGAGAGCCGGTAGCTGCCCAGACAGAAATTCTCATCTATTACGATGGACACCTCATCCAATATCCAGCTTTCGGGAAATCCTCCCCGGATAAAAAACTGTTCATCAAGGTGGTTGCTCTCCATAAATACATATTTGGCAAAATACCCGTTATTGATATAGTATTGTTCTATCCCTACCAATTCCTGTTCCAGGTAGCCCAATTGCTTTTCATGGGTCATGCCAAGTCGGTGAAGTTCCAGATTATAGACTTTGATGAAATAGAAATGCCGGCTGTAAAAGATGGGAGCAAGCCTTTTGAAGTACTCGACCTCGGCAGGCTTTGATGAGAATGGATGCTTAATAAGATACTCTTTAAGGATTTCAATCTTTGCCTTTACAAATTTGATCGATCGGTCGACACGACGGATAGCCTGGGGCTCTTGCTGGAATTTTCCCAGTTCGGTCTCCATATCTTGCTGGAGTTGTTCGATAAAGGCTTGCATGACGATCGGATAAGGTGGAATAGATATTACTAAAATATGAATTCCTCCGAAAGAAAAAGCTGGCAAATGCCACTATTTACGTTTGGCATTGATCTTTATCAGCGAGCAGGAAAAAGTACCGAAGTCTTTTTATTTACATTCATATTCATAATCTATGAACCCCCTGCTATTTCCCGCTGTTACCTCCAGGGTAGTAATATTGCCATTTTGCCCGAGATCATAGGTGAAGAGCTCTCCGTAAATAGATTTTAAAAGATTTTTATTTCGGATAGTCTCATAACCCTGGAGAAAGTTGGTAAAATCCAGGTAATCGCCTTTCAGAATGGGCTTGTCTGTATAATACTCGTACACGGTGGTATCTGTGCCATTGATCTGTGCCACCATGTTCTGATTGGACCAGGTATAGGTGCTGACAGATGGAACACCGTTGGAAGAAGTGTAGGTCGACCGTATCAGTTCCTCGCCATTGTATTCATTGGCCGTGTTATTCCAGTCCGCGCCGGAGGCGCTCGTATATAATCTTACATTCGTAGCCAGTCCGAGGGAGTTCAGGGTCGCAACCGTTCTGGCTTGATACCTCCCGGAATCCTCCCGGGTGATGATGACAGAGTCACCCGCGTAGTCATAGGCGAAAAGGGCCGATCCCGCGACAGTCCTGCTCAGTTGGCCCTTGCTGTTATAAATAAAACGATAGGGTTGCGGGGCCCCGGCGATCGTCGCCGTGATGATCTTGCACACCGGCTTTTTATCATTGTTTTTTTTACAGGCAGCAAAGATTCCCGCGACACCCAGGAAAAAGATGCCGGCCATTACAATGTTCAGAGATTTTTTCATCTATAAAAATACCCGGAAAAAGATAGCGAATAAGCGATAACTACCTATCGGCCGGCAACCAACGATAGGTTACTGATTTTATCCAACGAACGGCATAGGTATAAGACGAAACTCCGCCCACGCTTAATCTGCGGTACTGTTTTCGGATTTCAATTGATGGATCGCTCCGACTATGAGGTTATTCGTAAATCCATATTCGATCCTGCCGTCTGAAAGATTACCAAATTCTGGTCGTAAACATAAGTTTACCAATATGCCTTTGGAACCTTCCTCTAATTCAAGTTCTATCGCTTTTCCCTTACAATCACTTATGATCGCAATGGAGTTGGATGGCTTCTCCTGATGTTTTATGCTCCTTTTTACCATGCCCAAAGAAGTTAATGTTATCACAGTGCACCCCGGATCTTCGGATAGGACGCTTGCATATTTTGCAGACCATCGTTCTTTTTTTTGGGGTCCATCCATTAAAATGGTAACTACCAATGAAGGTCCGACCGTTCGGATTAAGTCCGCAATGGGATCCTGACGCGCCAGATCTTCACAGATCAAAGGACATAAAGTTATTTCTTCGCCAATATTTATAAAGTTCACTTTTCGTTTCTTTATATTGATACCCTCCCACCAATTCCCATTGGGGGATAAGACTCCCCCTAAATTATATTTGATGATTTGCGCCTCGTCTAATTTCCATCTGTGATGTTTATTTTGCTCTATTTTTTGAGAATTATTATAGTGGTACTCATTGTTTTTTTTATAGGCCATATTAAAGGAAACGATGTTTTCGACAAAGTCGCTCCCTTCCGTCTCCTCACGTTTGCCAACGATATAGGAGGGTATCTTGGCGGATTTTAGGACATTTTCAAATTCCAGCAATTCATCATTTCCTAATGAACATTCGGGAAGTATTACCAGGTCAATCTCATTGGTCTCCCTTTTTGCAGCTGCTATTGCCTCTTCTAAGTTTTTTATTAAACTGGATCTGTTTAATTGTTTCTCAACAGGACTATAAGCGAAAAAGCCCAATTTCTTATTTTCTAAATTTATATTAGGATTATGTAATGTTTTAAAGTCTTTAGCGCTTATTTCGAACGGCCACGGAAAAAGCATGATGGACAAATTACGGTCATTGCTTTTTTGAACTTTAGGGTTTTCGATCTCATGATTGGGGGTTGAAAATTTCTCAATAAAATTATTAGTCTTGTCAAATTTTACCCGCCAGTTTACTTCAATGGAGGAGGTATGAAATGCTAAATTTGCCGACACTGATCTAAGTGTAATTCCTATGCTGGGAGTATGTCTTTTGGGTAATACTCTTCCCCTGGTGTTGTTAATGGTCGAAAGCGTTCCGTTTTTGGCAAGTAGTTTTTCAGCATACTCCTGAGCTTTTGATAATTTAACTTCCTGACAGTATTTTAAGATCGTTGTTTGGGGGGTCCTTATTCCCCACCCGGCACAAGCCTCATCTGCAAGTGCATGCAGACTCATTAAGGCTTCAAAAGTTTGCCAGTGATCACAGTAAGGGCATATATTTGTTCCGTCTTTACATACTTGAGGGGAATTAGGGCACGGAGTATCAAAAATGCACACAAGGTCGTCTACATTTCCTTTTAATTCTGGTTCAAGATGTAAGATAAATTGCATCCAATAGGTTTGCAATGCTTCCGGAAGTATGTTTTCATCAAAGATCCTCTTTATCTCCTTTGCTTTTTGGTCGCTATTTTGGATATTTCTTATGTAGGAGAAATATTTTTCAAAAGAATAGTTTTCGACAGGCAGACGTTCTAAGTTTGATCTCCATTGTTGCCCTGCAAATTGCATTAATTCTACCCACTTTAATTTTTCGCCTTCATATATTACTCCAGGTACTTCTACCGGAGGCCAATTCTTGTTGTTTAAAGGGGCTATTACATTCGTATAGGCTCCTGTAACGCTTAATATTTTACTGGTTAAGGCAAACAGATCAGGAGGCCAGAGTAAAAACTCCTCAAGACATACTTCTCCGTCAACTTGCACCAGATCTGTTATAAGCCCTCTGGCAATGGCCCTTGTCGAAAGTTTTTGATTTTCCCTGTTCATAATAAAATGGTTCTTTTTTAATAAAAAATAGGTGCAGGTTGGGTCAAAATCAAAGAAAGGATAACACGACTTTATAAAAATGAAGTCGGTCTGATTTGCTAAGAAAATAATAATGGGTTCAAGATAATGGAAATAAAAAAATAGGGAGGCTTCGCGCCTCCCAGGTCATTTAGTTAACTCATGTAGATGTTGCAGAGATCTGCAATCCCTGCCCCGTAACAACCCCGGAGCAGGGCGTTTGCAAACTGTTTAATGGTTATGGTACCACGGTGAGAGTTCGTCCCTCCACCCTAAAATGTATATTATTCGTCTTCAGCACCTCCAGCACCTCCGACAGCTTCAGGTTCCGCCCGATCTTTCCCCCATACACATGATCCGACACGGCGCCCTCATAGCGCACCTCCAGGTCATACCACCGCGCCAATTGCCGCATCACCGCCCGGATATCCGCCTTGTCAAAATTGAAATGCCCGTTCTTCCAGGCCACGACCCCGTCGGTATCCACCCCATCCGCCACCTTGAGTTCGCCGGAGGGCTGCAGGCGGGCCTGTTCCCCCGGCCGCAGCAGGGCCGTTGCCACGCCTTGACGCACACGGACAGATCCTGTCAATAGGGTGGTCCGCACCTGCTCTTCATTGGGATAGGCCATGATATTCAGCGAGGTCCCCAGCACCTCCACAGCCAGTTGATCCACCTTCACGGTAAAAGGCTGGGCGGCATTCTTCGCCACCTCAAAATAGGCCTCCCCCTTCAGCTCCACTTCCCGGGACGCCCCGCTAAAAGAAGTAGGATATCGCAGGGCGCTGGCATTGTTCAGCCACACCTTCGTGCCATCCGGCAGCAACAACTGGTATTGACCCGCGGGAGGGGTCGTAAGGGTGTTGTACAGCACCACCCCTGGTTTTTCATTTAATACAGTATAGGCAAGCGCCCCCTGGCGGGTTTTTTCGATTCGGGCATTTCCCTGTTGGGCGATCCTGCCCTTACCCGTACTGTCCAGCACGATCGTAGATCCGTCGGACAGGGTCAGCAGGGCCCTGCTGCCGCCGGGGGCCACATCATGGCTGACGGTGCCGGCCTGTGGTACGGGAGAGGTTGGCGTTGTCCGGGACTTCATCCAGATCCAGCCGCTCACCGATACGAGGAGTACCACCGCGGCGGCGGCCATGGTCCGCTGCAAATAAATACGAGCCGGGGTTACCGATCGGACGGGAGCTTCCTGGGCAAGGGCTTTCAGCACTTTTTCCCATTCCGCCTCCTTATCCACCCCCTGGATGAGTCGTAATTTCTCCGTGATAAAGGCGGGATCCTTAAATCGTTGGAATAAGGCCCGGTTCTCTTCCGAGGCGTCGAGCCACTGGTTCAATTCCTGCTCTTCCCGGCTATCGAGTTCCTGGTTGGTATGTTTTGCGATCAGTGCCGCTATTCTGGTAGAGCCCTCCGTCATGGATTCAAAAATTTATTGTTTTTATGGTGGGAGACAGCATTTCCCAATAGCTACAACGCGGGATGGTTGCGTTTAACAAAAGGGGCAGCCCGTTTCCGGTGGTTTTGTTCAAATTCAGGGAGGATGAAGGCGAATGGGGTTTAAGGGATCAGCAGGATCAAAAAAGGCAGCAGGAGGGCCAGCTCCAGCAGGGATTTTTGCATCAGCCGCGAACGCAGCAGCTCGATGGCCCGGGCCTTTTGGTTCAGGACGTTTTGATTGCTGATCTTTAATTCTTCGGCTATTTGGGCGGTGCTCAGGTGTTTGAAATAGATCAGTTTGAAGACATCCCTGCACTTCCCGGGCAGGTCTTCTATCTGGAGGGATAATTCGTTGATCACCTCGGCCTCGATCACCCGGCGTTCCAGTTGCGCCGGCCCGCTGCTGTCTTCTTCTTTTAAAAAGAGCAGTTCCTTGGTCGCCGCCCGCTGCCGTTTCCGCTGCCGGAGATGATCCAGCGCGGCATTCCGGGTCACCGTGTACAGGAAGGCCTTCATGTTCTCCGGCTTGTCGAATTTCTCCCGCATCTTCCAGAGTTTCACAAAGCTTTCGGTGACGATATCTTCGGCTACATCCTCCGCCTTCACGATGCTGTGTGTAAAAAGGAAGATCCGGTTATGGAAATGCTCGAATATTTTCTTGAACGCATGCTGGTCCCCTTCGCGGAAGAGATCGATGGAAAAATGCTGCATGGTCTTGTTTTCGGTCATACCTGGTCGTTAATGAATAGCTGCTTAATAACTGGGACATGCTTCCCCGGCGGCTGATGCCTTGCGGGGATGTCGAATGATGTAAGGTTTAAAGTTGAAAAGATACCGGCCTAATAGGGAGGCTTACCAATGGGATATGGGCGACGGTCGGCTCTGCATGGGTGGAAATTATTTGATTTTATATAGGTGGAATGAACACCGGGACCGCAGGACGGCCCCTCTCATGCAGGGTAATAAGTACCCGCCACAATGTTACGCCAACGAAAGCAATCAAACAAGTTTTCACCCTGTTTTTGCTGTATTACACCTATTTTTTTATAGTATCTCTACCTGGTTTAGGTTCGTACAAATACTACAAAAGGCCGCACACAGCTTCTGCGAGGATCGGGCCAGGCCAGGATCTACCATAATGTAGGTAAAGGAATTAAGGTTGAATGCTTAATCCATAGAAAAAAAATTCTATTTCTAACTCGCCTCCCGGACCCCGCAACTTCGTACCCTATAAAGATACGGCGGTATTTATAGTTGTGGCCTAAAAGGGCCACATATTTTTAAAACATGAGACGTTACTCTTTCCGGGCCTTTGCCAACAACCAACCGGCTTCCAGCAAACCCTCCAGGTCCTTACAAAATTGCAGCAGCTCCGCCCGCTCCTCCGCCTCCCCGAACTCGCCGCTGTCCGTGGTCAGACAGGTCTCCACCATCACCCATAACTGGTGCCGGCATTCATGAAGACGATAATCGTTGAAAAAATCGGCGATCGCCCGAACAGGCTCGCGCCTTTCCTCCCGTCCCAGGCGCATGGGTTGATCGAACAGGGCAGGCTCTTCCAAAAAGGGATGCATAAAAAAAGGTTTTAGCGTGCAAAAATGGAAACTGTCTTTTCCATCCGCCACCACGCTCCCCATCTCCCTTCAAAATTAATCAAATTTCAAAGGCCCTCTCCGACAACCTGGCTTCCCCTCCAACAAATTATCCACAGTCCTCCCCCTGCTGTCCGGGTCTCACAAAGGTTTCCTACCTTGTGGGCTTATTAAGCCGCATCGCAGGAAGGCCACCGGTATACCATCGACCTTGTCCATCTAAACCCAGATGAGTCATGACATCCAAAGAAAAAAATGAATTGCAGCAGCAGTTCGGCGCCACCGTCCGCAGCACCCGTTCCGCCAAAGACCTCACCGTCCGGGAACTGTCCCGGAATTGCAACCTGGACCACAGTAAGATCTCCAAGATCGAAAAGGGAAAGATCAATGTCACCCTGGCCACCCTCGTAGAGCTGGCTTTCGGGCTGGGCGTACACCCTTCGGAATTGCTGAGGGGAGATTTTAAAGGATTGACTATCGGCTGAGCGCCCTTAATAGTTTCAAAGCATTCGCCCGGTGGTTCCGGGCGGTAGAGACGGCAATACCCAGCAGGGCAGCCACTTCCCGGATCCCCATTTCCCCGCGGAAATGAAGAAAGAAGACATCCATACATTTTTGAGGCAGCTTGCCCGCCTGGTCGAAGAGTTGCCCCAGGACCTCCGCCTCGATCACCCGCTGATCCATCGGCCCCTCGGAGACATCCGCTAAATACCCGATCTCTTTGTGAGCGGCCGCATGCCGCTTCTCGGCCCTGCGATGATCCAGCGCCGCATTCCGGATGGATAGATAAAGAAAGGCCTTGATATGCTTCCCCGTCTTCATCCTTTCCTTCCGCTGCCAAAGCTTGACGATATTCTCCGTGACAAGGTCCTCGGCCACATCCTGCCGCTGCACGAAATTATAGGCAAAGAAGAACAGCGTATTATACAGCAGCTCATACAGCCTTTGAAAGGCCGCCTGGTCCCCCGCCCGGAATCGGGCGATAAATGTTTGATCTTCTAAGATATTTTCCATGGAGCGGGCAATTACCAACTAGACGCACTTACCCTCCCTTTGTACTGCTCCCGATGGTAAATTCTTATAAAAAAATAATCCCCGGGTCTCAGAGACACGACAGAATGATCGCACAGGCCCTTTCGATCTCCTCCTCCGTAATGGACAGCGGCGGCGCCAGCCGCATACACTGCGGCGCAAAAAGATACCAGTCCGTCAACAGCCCCTTCTCCAGGCAGCCGTCGATCACCCGCTTATTTTTTTCAAAGTCCTCGAATTCCACGGCGATCAGCAGTCCGCAACTGCGTACCGCCCGGATCGCGGGATGCACCAGCAGCAGCCGGAACAGCGCCTCCTTCTCTTGTACCTTCCCGATCCAACCCTCTTCCAGCAACACCTGCATCCCCGCCATCCCCGCCGCACAACAGACGGGATGCCCCCCGAACGTCGTGATATGCCCCAGCACCGGGTCCCCCGTCAGTAGCTGCATCCGCTCCCTCCCCGCGATAAAGGCGCCCATCGGCATCCCTCCGCCCAGGGCCTTCCCTAATAATAAGATATCCGGTACGACCCCCGAGGACTCGAACCCCCACAACGTCCCCGTCCGCCCAAAGCCCGCCTGGATCTCATCCAGGATCAGCAGCGTCCCCGTCTCGCTGCATTTTTTTCGCAGCGCTTGCAGCCAGCTCACCCTTGGCGTATACACCCCTCTCTCCGCCTGCACCGTCTCCGCCAGCACACAGGCCGTCCGTTCCGTGATTCGTTCCAGCGCCCCATCCGTATCATATTCCTCATGCCAGACCCCGGGCAGCAAGGGCCGGAACGCATTCCGCCAGTATTCATCTCCCATGACGCTTAGCGCACCCTGCGTAGAGCCATGATAGGATTGCCGGAAGGCGACGATCTCCGTACGGCCCGTCACCCTTTTCGCCAGCTTCATCGCCCCTTCCGTCGCTTCGGCCCCCGAATTTGTAAAATACACGCAGTCCAGCCCCGCCGGCAGGTGTTCTGCCAGCAGCCGCGCATACTGCACCGGGGGGGATTGGATCAGCTCCCCATATACGAGCAGGTGCAGGTACTGGTCCGCCTGGTCCTTGATCGCCTGCACCACCCTGGGATGGCGGTGACCGGTATTGCACACGCTGATCCCCCCGATCGCGTCGATATATTCCTTCCCGTCCGCGCCATATAGATAGATCCCCTCCGCACGGACGATCTCCAGCCCGATCGGCGCGGGAGAGGTCTGCGCCACATGCTGTAGGAAAAGACCCCGAATATTCATCCCGGAATGATAGCTCATAGGCTGCGAAGTTCGCCCTTAAAAAAGATATTTTCACGCGAATAATTATTAGGATATTCGTATAAATAAAAACCACACGCTATGGCTTGCATCCTCCCCGTCGAAGGCGTCACTCCCCAGTTCGGAAAAGATTGTTTCCTCGCCCCCAATGCCACCGTCGTGGGCGATGTGATCATGGGCGATCAATGCAGCGTCTGGTTCAACACCGTGATACGCGGCGACGTCAACAGCATCCGCATCGGCAATAAAGTGAATATCCAGGACGGGGCCGTGCTCCATTGCACCTACCAGAAGACAAAGACGATCATCGGCAACAATGTTTCTATCGGTCATAACGCCATCGTACACGGCTGCACCATCCACGATAAAGTGCTCATCGGCATGGGCGCCATCATCATGGACAATGCGGAGATAGGCAGCAATTCCATCGTCGCGGCCGGCGCCGTCGTACTGGAAGGCACGAAGATAGAGGCAGGCGCCATCTATGGCGGCGTCCCCGCCCGCAAACTAAAGGATATCCCCGCCGACCTCATCAGCGGCCAGATCGACCGGATCGCCAATAATTATATCCAGTACGCCGGCTGGTTTAAGGATTCGGACCTGGTTTAAACAGGAATACCTATTTCTTTCCGGGAATACCCTATAAAAGACGCAAAATTCCCTTCTTTTCCCGCGTTAATTTACCCCGGGGGGCTTGCAAATACAGGAACCTTTTTGTAAGTTTATTAAGAATAAATTATATCCATTGAAAACAGCAAGACCCACCCTCTTCTACCTCCTCCTGATCATTACTATCGGCAATACTTCCTGCGGCATGATCCACAATATGTTCGGATCAAAATCCGGCTGCCCCAGCGATGGTAAGAATGTCGGGGCCGAGCGGATCCTGAGTGGTGAAAAAGTGCCAAAGGCATCCAAATTCAAAGCGTAGTGAATCTATACCCCATTATAAAACTCAAATCCCTACACTATGAGCCAGTTGACTCTCCGCACCGATTTTGGGTGCACCGAAGCCGTCATCGACGAAGACTGCGGCCTGAAACGCTTCTACGAAGTAGCGAATATCCTCACCGATGACCTGGATATAAAGTTTACGCAGAAGACGGATGATTTCGATTCCCTGATGTGGGACTTCCATTTCAAGGGTCATGTGCTGACCCTGCATTATAATATCTACACCGGGATCTCGATCTATCCCCGAAAGTTTAGGGAGGCGCCCCGTAAAGACAACGATGCCGTAGTAGAAGTAGCAAAATTTTTGGAAAGCAAACTACTGATCAACACAGCCAGGCGCTATATGTCCTGAAGGACGCCTGACGATCGCTTGCTGTTATTCTTTTAAACCCGCGCTTCGCAGTGCGGGTTTAATTTTTGATACATTTGCCGGGTCACTAAATGCGTGCACCATGGCCTTAACAAAAACGATCCCTCCTTTTTATAGCAAACTGGCAGCCGTCCTCGTAAGCCTCATCGCACTTTTTTATATCGCCATCGAAGGCAAGTCCATCCTGGCCCCCCTGTTCTTTGCCCTGCTCTTCGCCGTGATGCTCCTGCCCCTGGCGGGGCTCCTGGAAAGAAGGCTCCGCTTCCCCCGCAGCCTCGCCGCCCTCTTTTCCGTGATCCTGCTGGTGCTCTTCGTCGGCGCCCTCTTCTACCTCGTGGGCTCCCAGATCAGCAGCCTGGCCGATGACTGGCCCCAGTTCAAAGAACAGGTCCAGGATTCCCTGAAAGACCTCCAGCATTGGATCTATGTCAAATTCCGGGTCAGTTCCCGGCAGCAGATGACCTATGTCAACAATGCCACCACCCGCATCCTCAACACGGGACCCGGCGTCATCGGCGATGCCCTCTCTTCCGTATCCGGAATGCTCGTGTCCGTGATCTTCATGCTGATCGACACCTTCTTCCTGCTGTACTATCGCCGTCTCATCATCCGATTCTTAATATCGGTATTCAAGGAAGAGAATTCCCTCACCGTATACGATATCATCGCACAGGTGCAGTCCCGCATCCGCTCCTATATCTTCGGCTTGCTGCTGGAAATGGTCATCGTGGCGACGGTCTCCTGTCTCGCCCTTTATTTTCTGGGGATCAAATATGCCATCCTGCTGGGGTTGATCACGGGGCTGTTCAATGTAGTGCCCTATATCGGCATCTTTTCAGCGACCCTGCTGAGCGCCCTGGTCACTTTTGCCACCGCGGCTTCCGCCGGCAAAGCACTGCTGGCCGTGGTGGCCCTCCTGGGGATCCATATCGTGGATGCCAATGTACTCCTGCCCCTGGTCGTGGGATCGAAGGTCCGGATCAACGCCCTCGTCACCCTCCTGGGGGTGATCATCGGCGAGGCTGCCTGGGGCATCGCAGGTATGTTCCTGGCCATCCCCGTCATCGCTATCGCAAAGATCATCTTCGACCGCGTACCCACCCTCAAACCCTGGGGTATGTTACTGGGAGATGAAAAAGATGAACAGCAGCCGGAACCCCTCAAAGAAGAGGTCCGGCACGAGGAGCTCAAAAAGGAAGAGGGGGAGCACAAGCCCGGGTCCTGAACAGCGAAGGGACGGCGGCCTGACACACGATGCTATACGAATACGCTCCCTTCTTAGGCTCCAGCCGTAGCCGGTAGTACCAGCAACCGCTGTCCGCCGTCTCATCCAGGTAGCGATAGTTGAAATTCACCGGCTGCCGGCATTCCCCGATCTGCTCGAAATGGATCCCGTCCCGGGATCGCTCGATCCCGATGCTTTTCAGGGACCCCGGGTCCGCTTCGCTCCAGGTCAGCGCGATCTTCCCCATCCCAACCACATCGGCCGTAAAAGCCGTCACTTCTATCATATGAATAGGTTTAAGGTCATTTTTGAATGCGTATCTTTCTCGCCACCCTTGTCTTATCCTCCAGGTCGATCAATACGATATACAGCCCCGTAGTCAGCATGCTCACATCCACGGCGATCGTGGAACTGTTGCCCACCATCGGCGACAACACTTCCCTTCCCGTATTATCGACAATGGATACCCGAAGCGCATGCAGGCTCCTCAGGTCGATGAACAAACTGTTCCGGGTCGGGTTCGGATAGACTACCAGCCCCGAACCTCCTTCGTTATCGATCGCGACGATCTCCGAATAGACGGCGCTGCCATCGAGGTCCACCAATTGAAGCCGGTAAAAGGTCTTCCCGTTCAGCGGATGAAGATCATCCAGGCTATAGTGCAGCGGTTGATCGCTGTTACCCGCCGCCTTCACCCTACCCAGGGGATCAAAGTTGCGGCCATCCGCCGAACGCTCTACGATAAAGGCATCGCTGTGCTGTTCGCTCGCGGTCGACCAGCTAAGATGGTTTAGGGTCCGGTTGACCTGTTCCCCATGGAAATACAGCAACTGCACCGGCAGCACATTATTGGTGGTCAGGGAGGCCAGCGTAAATACATTGAACACGCCCACAGCCGCCGACGACTTCACCGTCCCCGCATTGGAATTCCCCGTATTCCCTCCATTCCCGCGATCCCTCCATTTGGACAGCGCGGGATCCCACCCGCCTACCGTCATGGCGCCCAGCGACGTGATCGTCCCGCTACGCAGGTTCCAGGACAAGGTCACCGTAACATTGGACACCCCGATCGCGCGGTTCAGCGACCAGTATTCCTTGTCGGAGAGCTGGCTGATGGTGATATCATGATAGGCCGTACCATAGGTCGGGTTGGTCGGGGCAAAATAATACTGGGCCGTGAACATATCCGTGACCGATCCCGGGTTCGAGATCGAGATAGGCCGGTAATACGTGTTATCGCCCACGGGGAACGTAAAGGCGCTGTTCCCTACCTTATTCACCGGTCCCACCACATGACTGGCATCGCTCACCCCCGTCACGGAGGATCCGTTCAAAAAGGTCAGCGTCGTATGCTGCTGTACAAGCCCCGCCGTGAACGTAGCCTTATTGGCGATCTGTTGCGTGCCCGATGCCATCGTAACCCCAAACGGCGAGTTGATGACCATATTATAAAAAGTTTCCGGTCCGCTGCTATTGATCACCCCCGCTCCGGAGCAGCTGACAAAATCCACCGTACCCGTACCCGCCACAAAACTCCCGTTAGTGGTAAGGTTCCGGTAGACGAATAGTTGCGGTGAGCCGATGACCGTTAGCGTGGCGCCCGCATCGATCGTAAGATCGTATACGCTGCCATCCGTGGCCATCGCGGGGTTATTCGGCGTTCCCGCGGGAATGGTCGCCGAGGTATACCGGTCGGGATACCCGTTCGTCCAGTTGGAAGCGGTATACCAGTTGCTGCTGGTGGCCCCCGTCCAGGTCGTCGTATTCCCCGCGGTGATAAAGATCGCCGTATCCGCCACATAATAGCCCGCCGTACATCCGGCAAGATTAGGCGTCATGATCAGCGTGACCATATCCTTATTGTTCAGGGCAGGGTTGCTATAGCTGGGATTGGTGCCCGACTGCACTACCCCCCCGTTCAGGCTCCATTGGTAATTCGCGGGCGATCCGGCATTCACCGTAGCCGCTACAAAAGATCCCGCATTCGTATTGGTGACCCAGGCATTCGTGATGGTGCCGCCCGCAGAATTGACGGAGACGTCCACCAGCAAGGGCAGGGTCGGCGCAACGCCGCTGGTATACAGCAGTACGCCATTACGATAATATTTTACGACATTGAATTCGACGGCGATCTTCAGGATATCCCCGGGAGTATACGTTCCATACCCGCCGCGGCCGCTGCCCGATTCATAGATCTGCAGGGCGCCGCCGGCCACCAGGTAAAAGGCATATTGGATCGTCGTATAGCTGGACCCGGTATAATTCGTGCTCAGCCCGGCCATCCGGCTCGTCGTGGTCTCGCTGGCGGTGAATTGGAAATAGCCATTATTGCTCACCGTATTCCAGGAGGCCGCGCCGCCATCCCATCCGTTACCCTGGAATTTCGACAGGCTGTTGATCCCTACGATGCTCATATTGCTGGCAAGATTGGACAGCTTCCATTTCACCTGCTCCGTCTCCGCGGTACAGCCCGTGGCGGACACCTGGCCCAACAGGGCAAGGTCCGCGTTCAAAGGCGCCACCGTCGTATCCCGGATCGTATTGGAATGCAGGTTCGTCACCACACAACCCGAAAAATCCGGCGTCAGCACACAACTCACCGCATCGTTATTGCCCAGCGCCGCATTCGTATAGGCATTACTGTTCGTACCCACCGGGTTGCCGTTCAGCAGCCACTGGTAGACGGGATTGACCCCCGCATTCACGGCATTGGCGATAAAGCTGCCGGCGTTATAATTCGAGACCACCGCATTCGTGATCGTAGCGCCCGCATCATACAGCGAGACATCCGCCAGCAAAGGCAGGACAGGCGCCGTAACGCTGACATACAACAGGGTCCCGTTCTTATAATACTTGATTACATTGGATTCGACCGCGATCCTGAATACATCGCCCGTCGCATACGTGCCAAAGTTGCCCCGGTTGCCGCCATTCTCATAGATCTGCAAGGTTCCGTTGTTCACGAGATAGAAAGCATATTGGATCGTAGTGTAACTGGTGTTGATATCATTGGTGCTCAGTCCGGCCATACGGTAGCGGTTCGTCTCGGTAGCCGTGAACTGGAAATACCCGTTATTGCTGACGGTATTCCAACTGGCCGCCCCCCCATCCCAGGCAGTCCCCTGGAATTTGGATAAATTATTGGTCCCGGCGATGGTCACATTGCTGGCAAGACTGGACAGTTTCCATTCTACCTGTTCGATCACGGCATTACAACTGCTGATCGCCGCCACTCCCTGGATAGAGAAGTCCAGCCCCAGCGGGGACACGACGCTGTCCGTCAGCGTATTGGAATTCACCGGGATGGAACCGCAACCGCCGAGATTGGGCGTCAGCACACAGCTCACTACATCGTGATTGGCCAGGGAAGGGTTCGTATAGGTATTGCTGTTGGTACCCACCGGGCTTCCGTTCAGCAACCATTGATAAGTAGGACTGGCTCCCGCATTGACGGCATTGGCCGTAAAAGTTCCCGCATTCAGGTTGTACACCAGCGCATTGGTCACCGTGCCCCCGGCGGTAGCGATGGAGACATCCACCAGGAGGGGCAGGACGGGCGCGAGTCCGCTGACATATACTAAGGCCCCGTTCTTATAATATTTTACGACATTGGACTCGACCGCGATCTTGAAGATATCGCCGGTGGCATACGTGCCGAAATTACCACGGGAGCTGCCGGATTCATAGATCCCCAGGGTCCCGTTGTTCACGAGATAGAACGCATATTGGATCGTATTAAAGCTCGAACTCGCGTAGTTCGTACTCAATCCCGCCATCCGGCTCTTATTGGTCTCGGTAGCGGTGAACTGGAAATATCCGTTATTGCTGACGGTGTTCCAACTGGCCGCGCCTCCATCCCAGGCGCCTCCCTGGAATTTCAACAGGCTGTTGGTGCCCGCGATGGTCATATTGCCGGAAAGGTTTGCAAGCTGCCATTTCACCTGTTCGATCACGGCAGTACAACCGGTGCTCACCGCCGATCCCTGGATGGAGAAGTCGAGGCCCAGCGGCGCCACCACCGTATCCGTAATAATATTGGAATTGACGGGGGTCACCATACAACCCGTAAGGTCCGGCGTCAACACACAGCTCACCACATCCCCGCCGGCCAGCCCCGCATTCGTATAGACAGTACTGTTGGTACCCACCGGGCTGCCGTTCAGCATCCATTGATAGACGGGGTTGACACCCGCATTCACCGCCGTAGCCGTGAAGCTTCCCCCGTTATAATTGGAGACGACCGCATTGGTCACCGTCCCCCCGACATCCGCGATGGAAACATCCACCAGCAAGGGTAAGGTGGGCGCATTCGCACTGATATACAGGAGGGTCCCGTTCTTATAATATTTTACCAGCCCCGATTCGACGGCGATCTTTAACACATCGCCCGTCGCATAGGTACCAAAGCCGCCCCGGCCCCCGCCATTCTCATAGATCTGCAGGGCGCCGCCATTCACGAGGAAGAAGGCGTATTGGATGGTATTATAATTGGCATTTACATTCGTCGTGCTCAAACCCGCCATGCGGCTCTTATTCGTTTCCGTAGCGGTGAACTGGAAATACCCGTTATCGCTCACCGTATTCCAGGAGGCCGCACCCCCATCCCAGGCGCCGCCCTGGAACTTCGACAGGCTGTTCGGCGCCACAAGGGTCATATTTGGCGTCAGGTCGCTCAGCTTCCATTTCACCTGTTCCAGCACGGACACGCAATTCGAGGCCACGGCCACACCCTGGATAGAGAAGTCGAGGCCCAGCGGCGCCTGCACCGTATCGGTGATCGTATTGGAATTGACGGGCAGCGAGGTACAGCCCGACAGGTTGGGCGTCAGTATGCAGCTCACCACATCGCTGTTCGCCAGGGAAGGATTGCTATAGGTATTGCTATTGGTGCCCACCGGGCTGCCGTTCAGCATCCATTGATAAGTAGGGCTGACACCCGCATTGAGGGCATTGGCGATAAAACTTCCGCCGCTGAGATTGGACACCAGCGCATTGGAAAGAGAGGAACCCTGGTCGTTCATCGAGACATCCACCAGCAGGGGCAGGGTGGGCGCCACCGTACTGACATATAGTAAGGTCCCGTTCTTATAATATTTCACCACATTGGACTCGACGGCGATCCTCAGGATATCCCCGGTGGCATACGTACCCACCGTGGCGCGGCCGCTGCCCGATTCATACACCTGTAAGACGCCGTTATTCACGAGATAAAAAGCATATTGGATCGTCGTATAGCTCGGGCTGGTATAGGTCGTGCTCAGCCCGGCCATCTTGCTCTTATTCGTCTCGTTGGCGGTGAACTGGAAATACCCGTTATTGCTCACCGTATTCCAACTGGCCGCACCTCCATCCCATCCATTCCCCTGGAATTTCGACAGGCCGTTGACGCCGTTGACGGTCATATTCGTGGCGAGGTCCGATAATTGCCATTTCACCTGCTCTACGACGGCATTACAGTTGGCCGTCGCGGGCACGCCCTGTATGGAGAAGTCCACGTTGAGAGGCTGGACCACGGTATAGGTAAGGGTATTGGAGGGCAAAGGAAGGTTGTTACAACCCGGAAGATTGGGCAGCACCACACAGCTCACCACATCGCCATTTGTCAGCGATCCATTCGAATACACATTGCTGTTGGTGCCCACCGGGCTGCCGTTCAACAGCCATTGATAAGAAGGGCTGGCGCCCGCATTGAGGACATTCGCCGTAAAAGTTCCGGCATTATAGTTGGACACAAGGGGGCTCGTAATGGTGCCGCCCGCGCTATTGATCGAGACATCCACCAGCAGGGGCAGCACGGGCGCCGTATTGCTGAAATACAGCAAGACCCCGTTCTTATAATATCTTACCACGCCGGATTCGACGGCGATCTTTAAAAGATCACCCGTGGCATAGGTGCCAAAGCTGCCGCGATAGCTGCCCGATTCATAGATCTGGAGCGTCCCGCCGTTGACAAGATAAAAAGCGTATTGAATACTGGTATAACTGGCATTCGCATTCGTAGCACTCAATCCCGCCATCCTCGATTTCGTGGTCTCGCTGGCCGTGAACTGGAAATACCCGTTATCGCTCACCGTATTCCAGGAGGCCGCGCCGCCATCCCAGGCGCCGCTCTGGAATTTCGACAGGTCATTGGCGCCCACCAGCAGCATATTGGCGGTAAGATCGCTCAGCTTCCAACGCACCTGTTCGATGACGGTGGCGCAATTGGAGATCGCTGCCGAACCCTGTATGGAAAAGTCCAGGTTCACCGGCGGAACAAAGCCCTGGATGATATTGTTCGACACCACGGGGATCGTGCCGCAACCCGCAATATCGGGCGTCACCACACAACCGACCACATCGTTATTGGCAAGGGAAGGGTTGGTATAGGTCGTACTGTTGGTTCCAACCGGGCTGCCGTTGAGCATCCACTGGTAGACGGGGTTCGTCCCCGCATTCACCGCGGTCGCCGTAAAACTTCCTGCGTTATAATTCGACACCAGGGGATTGCCAAAAGTACCGCCCGTATTATAAATAGAGACATCCACCAGCATCGGGAGGGTAGGAGTCACGCCGCTGATATACAGCAGGGTCCCGTTCTTATAATATTTTACTACGCCGGATTCCACGCTGATCCTGAGGATATCCCCCGTCGTGTAGGTTCCGAACCCACCCCGGCTGCTCCCGGACTCATAGATCTGCAGGCTGCCCCCGGACACGAGATAAAAGGCATATTGGATCGAGGTATAACTGGCATCTATATTCGCCGTACTCAGCCCCGCCATCCGGTAAGTACTGGTCTCCGTAGCCGTAAACTGGAAATAGCCATTGTCGCTCACCGTATTCCAGGACGCGGCTCCGCCATTCCAGCTATTATTCGACTGGTATTTATTGAGATTGCTGCCGCTGGCCTGTACATTTACCAGGTCCGTGGTCTTCCAGGACACCTCTTCTTTCACCTGGCTGCACGCGGTACTCACGGGATTGCCCGAAATGCTGACATCGAGCCCTGCGGGCGCCAGCGTTATCGAATAATAGATACCCTCGCTGCACTCCAGCATCTGCCAGTCCGCGGTACTTATTTTGGAATTATACACGACGACTTCGGATAACTGCCCCGCCGGAATATCATTATCCGCCGGAAGAGGGTCGCCCCTGAATAGCCGGATGCCCCCTAAAGAAGTGGAAGCTCCTCCGAAAGTATGGGTACTCGTCCCCCCGTTCACATATTGAACGCCGGAACTGGCATCGGTGAGGGCTGAATATAGGAACAAGGTATTGCTGCTGAGTTGAGTGACCGGCGCCAGGACCGTCGCATTGCCCCAGTCCATGGGAAACAATCCCATCGTCGTCGGGTTGGCGGTATTCGCGTAGTCAACGTCAAAAGTATTATTCGTGAGTCCGTCAAAGATGGTGACATACCCGTTGCTGGCCGTCCCTACGCCTGTACGGCGATGCACGAGGAACAGGGACAGGGGTGTCGTCAGGGGAAAGGCGGCGGTAGCCATCGTCTGGGTAGTACCGTTAAAATCACAGATCGGCCTTCCGTTCTGCACATCCACGACCCCCGTATTCACGATCCGGGGTTGTTTGGCCAGGGTAGCCTGGGTCGCGTCATGGCCGTTCCCGCTCTGGTCGTACCAGATCGTAACATAACCATTACCTACACCCGTAAAGGAAAGAAGGGCAGCCTGGTCGAGATCGCCGCCGGCGGTAAATCCAATATCCTGCGTAAGGTTATCACTGCTGCGGCGTACCTGGATGGACCGGGTAGCGGTGCTCTTCAATTGTCTGAGGGAATACGCGACGGTGGGAGAGGCAGATAACTGGTCCAGGATCTGCTGGGCTTGTCCCTGCATGGCAGAGAAAAGTAAGGACAGGCAAAGTAAGGTCCTGAAGGCCTGGGTCAAGGGTCTTTTCATGGAATGGATATTAGATTACGCAATTAGTACATAACCTAAAGAATGCCAAAGTATAACCCTACTTATAAATAAGAAAATACACTTAAAAATTAATAATAATATTTCCCGTAATGGGAAGGAAAGGACAGGAATTGGAAAGTCTCCTTGGAAAATTGCCCGGCTAGCGCCGTATGATTACCTTATGATTCCCCTATGAAACTTCCCGCTGTGGAAGATCGAAGACGAGGCGTCTTTTCTCACAGTTCGCCTGCAACTGAAAGACATCCTTGGCCGTGCCGGTGAAAGGTCCGGAGGATTCGATCTTCAGGCTGGCCATGGCCGCCGCGAATTCACCTGCATCCTGGATGCCCGCTCCTTTGATCCGTTGGGACAGGTAGCCGGCCATATACGTATCGCCGCATCCCGTGGCATCCACAACGGAGGTAGCCGGGACATAGGCGGGAATATCATAAAAAACACCCTCCTTATAAATGACGGAACCCCTGCTGCCCAGGGTGATCACGACTTCTTTGACGCCCCAGTCATGCAGGATCCGGGCGCTCTCCCGGACGTCTTCATTGCCCGTCAGTACGAGCATTTCGGATTCATTCGCTTTTAAGATACTGACATAGCGAAGGGCTTCCTTTTTTGCGGGCCATTCGATGGGACAGACATCCGTGTTCTGAACCTTCCGCAAATAACCCTGTACATCCAGGGACACCATTCCCCGCTGCGACAAGGTCCTGATGAGTTCCACCGGCATATCGTCCGCCAGCAGGGGGCCCAGGTGAAAGATCCTGGCTTCCACGCCCAGCAGTTGTTCGACGGTGAAAGGGTCTGCTTTTTGGGTCACCTTTTGTACCCGGTGATCCTGGTCCTTGGTATAGATATTCTCGAAATAGACGGTATGCGCGCTGGGTAACAGCTTTATTTCAATGCCTTTGGCCCGCAGGTCGGATACGATATAGCTTTCTTTTTCCGCCAGGGCCGTCACCAGGGTATATTTCACCCCCATATTCCGGATGGCATTGGAAAAATAAAAGGAAGTACCGCCCGCCATATGAACGACCGCCTTGGTGGTCACCACTTTATCTAATGTAATATGTCCTACGCAACAAATGTCTGTCATGTCCTTTCTTTAAATACCTAGCGACAAAAATAATCAAGAAAACCCTGCGGGGGGATTAAATTTTAGGAGGTTTATCCTCAGGCAATTACAAATAAAACGAAGAAAGGTTTTAATGAGATCTCAAAATGCTCTCAGTACTGTTTCCCCTCGATCGAATCCAAAATTCCGCAATAACTGATATAACGGTTCTCATGGATCCTCCCCTCCCGCACCGCCTCTTTCACCACGCAGCCCGGCTCCTCCATATGAAGACAGTTATTGAACTGGCATTGTCCGGCCAGCGCCCGCATTTCGGGGAAGTAGCCCGATAGCTCCTGCCGGGAAATATCCACCAGCCCGAATTCCCGCATCCCGGGAGTATCGATGATCCGGCCGGCACTGCCGGGGGCTCTGGCGCCTGCCAGGGTTCCGCCTTCGCCAGAGACAAGGGGCGCGAGGGGCAGATCGAACATTTCCGCAAACGTAGTCGTATGGATGCCCTTCCCGCTCCAGCCGCTGACACCCTGCGTCTTTAATCGCAGCTCCGGGAAGATGGCATTCAGGATAGAGGATTTCCCAACGCCGGAATGGCCGCTCAGCAGGCTGATCTTGCCTTGCAGGGTCTCTTTTAGCTCTTCCACTCCCAGGCCGGCCTGTACGCTCATCCGGATCACCCGGTAGCCCACGGCCTCATACATCTCCTTCCATTCGGCGTACCGGTCCTCTTCTTTCTTGCGATGGAGATCTACTTTATTGAATATGATAATGGCGGGTACATGGTAGGCCTCGCAGGTCACCAGCCAGCGATCGATAAAGCCCTGCGAAGTGCGGGGATCTTTCAGCGTGGCGATCAAAAGGGATTGGTCGAGGTTGGCAGCGACGATATGGTGCTGCATCCGGTGGGAAGGGGATTGCCGGTTGATATAATTCCGTCGGTCATGGATCAGCGTTATATTCGCCGCTCCCTCTCCCCCGCTTTCGGGGTCCATCTCTACTTCATCGCCCACGGCGATGGGATTGGTGGACGTGATGCCATCCAGTTTCAGAACTCCCCGGATACGCGCGTTCCAGCTAGTCCCGTCGGCCGTCTTTACGATATACCAGCTCCCCGTGGATTTATATACTTTTCCGGTCATGGGCACGAAGGTAATTATATTCCTGCCGATATTATTGACGCGGCGTTTTACCCATGCGTCGTTTTACCGCGGTGGTATCGATGCCTGCCGACTCCATTTTTAAGGTGGCGGCCGACTCGATCTGGTCTTTCAGCTCGGTGAGGGTTTCATCGAAGAGGACATGTTTGTCCATCATATAGGTCATATCATATTCGATCTCTTCCCAGGTGGCAATATCGGCATGATTATGTTGCAATTGAACTTCCAGTTTGTCCAGGGCATTGGCGACCTTCGCTTCATAGGTTTCCTTTTTTTCGAACTCATGGAACAGGTCGTAGATCTCCTGGCCGTTCGTTTCCTGTAAGGTCTCCCTGATATTTTCGATGGCCTTTTTCTCGCGCTCTTCTTTTCGAAGGCGGATAGACGGGTCGCGCAGCACGTCTAAAGCCGATATGTCCGTAGCCTCTGCTTCGACCAGGTCATGGAGGATGATCATTTTGAGCATGCGGGTCATATCGACCCTGGTCTTTAGCAGGGGCTCGATCAGGACGGCCATTAAAGACATTCTCCAGCAGTGTTCGGCGACGCTTTCCTGCCGGCCGCTGGACAAATAGCTATGGCGGAGTTCGAATTTCAGTCGCTCCGCAAGTTGGAGGACTTTTAGGATGGAGGTAATTTTATCTTTCATCTTCGAAGGTAAATAAAAAGTAAAAGCAACGATAGGGCTCTACTTAAGCAGGTCTCAGTCTGAACACGATGGGCTGGGTCTTGAAGGACTTCACCTTATGCCCGTTCTGTAGGGCCGGGATCCAGTCCGGGGAATTCTGCAGGATCCATAACGAACTATCATCGATGGAATACTCGACGGATCTCAACAACTGCGGCTCCCTCACCCTTCCCAGCGTATCGACGATGAAGAATACGCGCACTTCCCCCTGGATCTTATGATCGACAGCCCGGTCGGGGTAATGGAAATTTTTACGGAGATAGCCGCCCCAGCCCTGGAGCCCTCCGGGGAAGGCCGATTCGATCTCCACTTTGACCGCGGGTGGGTTGGCCGCATCGGGAAGGCCGGTGGCAGGCGCTTTCTGCGAGGGATCTAAATTTTGTTTCAGTTGGCCTTTATCATACACTTTGATCTTTCCGATCTTTCCCATGGCATCGGGGTAGATCCAGGTCTTATCCGGAAGCCCCTCGTAGTAGGCGCCGCAGGAATCCAGTTGGCCCCCGGTATTGTACCACGCGAACACGCCGTGCCGGACCTTCAATGCCTTATCGCGGTAGCTTTCGACCCGCATGCAAGGACCCAGGTTGTTATAATATCTGACTTGACGGCAGGAATCATCCATAGACAGGATATGCACCAGGTACATGGCATTTTTCTGCTTGGAAAGTTTCCAGTCGGCATCGTAATAATAGACGATATCCGCTTTTTCCTGGGCGCGGACGGAGGTCATCCAGCCGCACAAAAAGATAAGGAGGGGGAGTAACTGTTTCATATAGGGTAAGATAAAAGAAATCCCGGGAAGTGAAAAGTTCTCAGGGAAATTTCTTGAACACCGTCCATCGCAGCAGCATCTCCAGGAAGAGCAGCAGCACCGCCGCGATCACAAAAGGAAAGAATTGTTCGGTATACCGCCGGAAGGCCGTCACTTCGATCCGTGACTTCTCCAACTGGTCGATCTCCGTATAGATATTCTTCAGGCTTTCATTGTCCTTGGCACGGTAGTAGCGGCCACCCGTCTCCTGTGCGATCTGGGTCAGCAGCTTCTCATCGATATTCACTTTTTCTCTTTGCAATACGACGCCGCCCGCTGTCTGCACCGGCACCTGCGCATATCCTTCCGAACCCATCCCGATCGTATATACCCGGACACCCACGGATTTGGCGATCTCCTTGGCCGTATTCGGATCGATGATCCCGCCATTGTTCTCCCCATCCGTCAGCAGGATGATCACCTTGGTCTTCGAAGGAGAAGTGCGCAACCGGTCGACACCCGTCGCCAATCCCGATCCGATCGCGGTACCATCGGCCAGCAGCCCGCTCTGCACATTGAACAATTGCGTTTTGAGTACGGCGCGATCGGTAGTGAGCGGACACATCGTAAAGCTCTCGCCGGAAAAGATCACGAGCCCGATGCGATCGGTCGGCCGGTTGTCTATAAAATTCGCGGCGACATTCTTGGCCGCTTCCATCCGGTTCGGCGTAAAATCCTGGGCCAGCATACTGCCGCTGATATCCAGGCAGAGAACGATATCGATGCCTTCCCCGTTCATCAGTTGTTCGTCATTGCGGGTCTGCGGACGCGCCAGCGCGATGATCAGGCAACAGACGGCCAGCACCCGGAATAAAAATAAGACCGGGCGAAAAAGGATCTTCCAGGAACGTAAGCCGCCCGAAGACTTTCGGAATGGGTTCAGCGTGGAAAGCATAAGGGTGCCCTGCGCCCGGTCCTTTTTTCTCAGCTCCCAATAGAGCAACAGGGGCGCCAGGGCAAAAAGCCCGAAAAATGCCGGATGGGCAAATTGGATATGTTGATACCAGTCGTACAGCATTCCCTTCGATGATTATTACTTTCCAAATTTTATTCGCTCAAGATCCCAAAATCTCCAAATCCCTAAATCTCTAAATTTCCTTCACCTCCTGCGCCTCCTGCATTTTATGCAGCCGTTCCACCGACGAACGGATCACATCAAAATTTTGTTCGTTGTCCGAAACTCCCGGCTGGTATTTGGCGAATTTTACAAAATCCGTCATTCGCAGGGCCTCCGCCAGTTGCGAGAACTCCGTGGAAGGCAGGGGCAGCCGCCGGAGTTGCCCGATCAATTCCTCATTGGTCTCCGCCAGGCTCGAGATCCCTAATCTGCGCAGGATGAACAGCCGCAGGATCTCGTTGAGCCGGGTATAATAGGCTTTCACCTGCCCGCTCTCCGCCAATCGCTGTTGCTGCAACTGCTCCAATTGCCAAAGGGCCTCCTCATAGGGCGGCCGTTTCGGCGCTTCCTCTTCGACGCGAAAGAGGGTCCTCAATAATTTCTTTTTACGTATGAGCAAGATCACCAGGGCGATAGACAAAAGGGTCACCCCTCCCACGATCCAGCCGATCCACTTTGCATACGGATTGGGGAGGTCGATGATGTCCCGGATATCGTGATAATCTTTAGTAGGATCGAATTTGGTAAAATCCACGTCGATCCGCACCGAATCGGTAAAATATTTTTTCGTGCCCAGGGTAAAAGCCAGTTGGGGAATGCTCCGGGCGCCCGAATCAAAACTGGTGACGATCAGGTATTGACGGTAATATCGTTCGTTGTTGCCGGTGATGGAGCTGTCTACCTTTCCCTTTTCCATGAATTCAAAATGCGGCAGGCTATCCAAAACGGGCCAGCCAAAGGGAAGGTTGCCGGGCACGGTAGCTTCCAGCATGAGTTGGATCGGCTGCCCGATAAAGATCTGGTGTTTATCCACCGTTGCTTTCAGGAGGACGGGCGGGGTCGCCACGCCGGGGTGCCGGGGCTTTTGCGCCAGGGCTGCCTGTGCCAGGAACAGGAATAGAACGACAGTGCGTATATGTAAGGTTGGGGGTCTCATGTACTATGCCGGCCTGTTGCGCCCGATAAAGAATCGTTGTAATATTTTAACGTAATCCTCATCCGTACGCAGGTGCAGGAGATCACAACCGGCTTTATGAAAGATACTTTTACACTGCTCCGTATGATCGAAAAAATGTTGTTGATAGTTCTTACGCACCATATAGTCGCTCGTATCCACCCAGCGCAGTCCGCCCGTCTCCGCATCCTCGGCTTCGATGAGCCCGATATCCGGTAATTCCATATCCATCTTATCGTATATTTTGATCCCCGTCATATCGTGTTTTTTCCCGGCCACTCTCAGGGACTCTTCGAATTTCTCGTCCTCGAAATCGCTGAGTATAAAACAGATGCTCTTCTGCCGGGCGCTCCGGTTAAAGAACCGGATCGCTTCCTGCACGCTGGTGCCCTTCTGTTTGGGCTCGGCCGTCAGTAACTGCCGCACGATATACAGGACATGCTGTCTTCCTTTCTTTGGAGGGATATAGGCTTCGACCTTATCGCTGAAAAAGATCACCCCTACCTTATCGTTGTTGGCGATGGCGGAAAAGGCCAGCACTGCACAGATCTCCGTGATCAGGTCTTTCTTGCGGGCATACACCGTTCCGAACAGGGAGCTGGCGCTCACATCCACCAGCAGCATAACGGTCAGTTCCCTTTCCTCTTCGAAAAGCTTGCTGAACGCATGCCCAAAGCGCGCCGATACATTCCAGTCGATAAATCGGATATCGTCCCCTTCATAATATTCCCGCACTTCCCGGAAGCTCATACCCCTTCCCTTGAACGCACTATGGTACTCACCCGTGAACAGGTGACGCGTGAGCCGCTTGCTCCTGATTTCCAATTCGCGTACTTTTCTTAATATTTCCGGGGTCGTCAGCATATCATGGCACCGGTATGGCTTTTAACACATCGTCGATCACCTGCTCCACATTCACGCTTTCCGCCTCCGCCTCATAGGTGAGCCCGATACGATGGCGCAGCACATCCTTGGAAATGGTGCGTACATCCTCCGGTATCACATAGCCCCGCTTGTTGAGAAAAGCATTGGCCTTGGCTGCCAGGGCCAGGTTGATGCTCGCGCGGGGGCTTCCGCCATAGGCGATCAGCGGCTTCAGTCTTTCCAGCTTGTATTTTTCAGGGGTCCGGGTCGCGAACACGATGTCCAATATATAATGCTCTACTTTCTCGTCCATATACACCTGCCGGGCCAGATCCCGCGCCTGGATGATCTCCTGCATGGACACTACCTGTTCCACCTTCGGGGATTCCATGCCCTGCGCATTCTGACGGATGATCAATTGCTCTTCCGCTTTGCTGGGATAGTCGACGATGACTTTCATGATAAACCGGTCCTGCTGCGCCTCCGGCAGGGGATAAGTGCCTTCCTGTTCCAGGGGGTTCTGCGTAGCCAGTACGAGAAAAGGCTCGTCCAGCTTATAGCTCGTATCCCCGATGGTCACCTGGCGCTCCTGCATCGCTTCCAGTAAGGCGCTCTGCACCTTGGCGGGGGCGCGGTTGATCTCATCGGCAAGGACGAAATTGGCGAAGATCGGCCCCTTCCGCACGACGAACTCATGCTTCTGCTGGTTGTAGATCATGGTGCCGATAATATCGGCGGGCAGCAGGTCGGGAGTGAACTGAACACGACTGAATTTCGCATGGATGGCCTGGGCCAGGGATTTGATGGCCAGCGTCTTTGCCAGCCCCGGGACCCCTTCCAGCAGGACATGTCCATTGCTGAGCAGCCCGATCAGGAGACGGTCCAGCATATGCTGCTGTCCCACGATGACGCGACCTACCTCATCCCGGAGCCGGTCGATAAAGGCCCCCTGGTACTGGATCTTATTATTTAACTGTTTTATATCCTCAGCCGTATAAAGCATGGTTGGTAGATTATGTTGCAAATTACGGATTCGATAGGCAAGTAGCTTGCCAAGTTCCCTGGAAATTTGATTTTTTAGGGCTAAATACGAACCCTTTGGCCCGTTCTGCCGTTATTCCACGAAGGGAAAATACGTTCAGGCATTTAATGTTTTTTTAATGGGTTTTCCCGGCAATAATATTTCTCTGGGAGAGTTTTAAACCCGGAAGGCCTTCGACCTTCCAACCGATAGGATGCGCAGGAAGAACCTAAATTCGATATCGTACATCACTCTGGTATGCCTCACCCTGGCTGCCTGCCACCGGAACCCTTCTTCCGGTCGTGACCTTCAACTGCTCACCGCCAATCCCTGGAAATACGAAAAAGCCGGCTTTAATTCAGAGGACGAAGATTTCTTCGACGCCCTCGACCCGCGTATTGCTGGCTCCGAAAAAGCAAATACGCTTATTTTCAGGGCCGATGGTACGGGCTCTACCCTCGATAGCCTCCCCTTCGCCTGGTCCTTCCATAACAACGATAGCACCATTTATTTTCAGAATCAGTATTTCCGGGTAGAGACCCTTAGCCATTCCCGGATGGTACTCTATACCGATCAAAAGCTGGGAGGAGTGAGTTCCCGGTATACCATCGTATTCCGGCACTGACCCACACAATAAAAAGAAGAAAGTTTCGTTGTGGAAGGATGAAGTACCGAGTGTTGATCGTACCTTTTTTTATCGCCCTGGGCTTCGCAGCAGTCCTGGTGGCCTGCAGCAAGAGCAGCTCCGATACCGGCGGCCGTGCGACCCTGATCGTAAAGGCTCCCTGGAAATACGACGCATCCGGTGTCGACCTCAACAAGGATGGCACCA
>Ga0307516_10000118_pt1 | contig 92620 bp, 129 predicted proteins | sample 19_EM_MG_FD_203310 | JGI IMG/M metagenome (GOLD analysis project Ga0307516, IMG submission 203310) | Populus trichocarpa ectomycorrhiza microbial communities from riparian zone in the Pacific Northwest, United States - 19_EM | ecosystem: Host-associated > Plants > Roots > Unclassified | place... | reverse complement strand
TATTTGGACAAATCTTATGGAAATCTTTTCAATACTCTTGAGGTCTTTTGGAGAAAAAGATACAGAAAAAATCTTGAAAATAATTGGAATACTTTTTCAATATTTTTTCAATATTTCGGTGCCGAGTGTTGTTCAGTGCATCCAGTGTAAACCAAAAAAAATTGTGTCGCGTCCCCTGGCAAACTTTGGTGGGGCATAACTCGGTCACCACGCATTGCATTGGTGAAATTTTGATTGATTCTGGAAGTCTATGATGTGCCCTACATATTCATACCCCATAGACGTGTCCTGAACAAGTGATATCAAGTCGTCATTTCTGTGCCTTCGACTTCAACTCATTTGCTTGGGCCGCCTTTTTGTGGTTTCAACTTTCGAGAGCTTCCCTAGTGAAGGTGGAGGTGGATATTTGAATTCCCGTTCAATAAAGATGGCTGTAGGAGAGCTTTTAGGGATATGATATGGTGAGTGGTTCCTCGGTGCTTCCCATTTTTATGATAGTAATGCTCCAGTCTCCGATAGATCTCTCTTCAAGTCATTCACGATCGTTGAGGCTGCTCTACTCCACCTCTACGAACCATAGGTTTTCTCCGCTCGAGCCCCTGGCAATAAGATTTTGGTTCCCATCTCGCCTTGCTGATGATGCCAGGTTTCGCCCTCTAGCCATCCTGCTCTTTTGTTGGACATCATACATGTTGTAGGAATCTTGTGCATGCAATAATACTTCCTGCCATTCGTTCTATGAAGAAAGATCTTGAGTTGTAAACATGTCGCTTGTTCACTTTGAATGTGTTGTCAATTCCTACTTCTCAAGATGCTATATACAACACCAGAAAGGTATCGAAAGGATAGCGTGCTGGATCTGACCACGATAGGATCGAATTTTGAGTGTTCCTCAATGTTCCTCCGCGAATGGATGATTTTCGGAACTCTATGAAATGACAGGATGGTGGTATGCACTTGTAGAGAACACTACCTGCTTCTGAAATCACTCCTAAGTTTGCCAATCCGACGTGGTCTGACCAAGTTATACCCCACCAACGTTTGCCAGGGGTCGCGACACAATTTTTTGGGTTTACTCAAAATGGCTGTTTGGCCAACACTTTTGCAAATGGCTATAAAGCCTCCGTGGATCTGTGCCTGACATTTACATACTTCGAAATTACAGTAACCTTCTGTCAACAGGCCATTGAGTAGAAAAATGACGCAGCGGAGGCTCCAATGCTCCATGAACGAGTGATGTTGACCGCCGCGAGGTGATATGAGAGGCACCTGAGTGTAACTAGCTTGCTTACTGATCTTCCTTTTAGGATGTTTGTTTCACCTCAAGCCTGTCTGCCGATGGAGACTGGGTGTGAAAATGAATGGCTCATCGGCCCATAGTTTTGGACATACCTGCCGACGCAAGAATCACGTTTATAGCAAGTCTGTAAACATCGAAAAGCGATCACCGATAGGCAGTTACCTGTAGTGCAGCATTGGAAAGGAAAGTCGTCGGAAATGGAGTTACTTGAAATTCGTCAGGGTTTGAGGCTTGCAAGAGGCTTGTCACTTTTGGGCGATACGCCAGGCCCATGAGATGTTAAAAGTCCGATCCCGTTTCCTAGCCCAGCACCACCCAACAAAACTAGACATTGACTAGTGAGTGACGAGACAGAACCAGGCAAGAGATGTGAGTACGATCCACGGTAGGTGCTCGATGCCAAAATAAGGCAGGTGTGAGGACAGCCATCAATACACCTCCTATAGTAGCATAGTCATTTGCTCTGACACGGTTGTTCTGCATGAAGGTAACTTTGGCTAAATGGAAGGTGAGCCGGACGAAGGAACGTACGTCCAAGGAAGTTTGAATCCTTTTAGCTCTCAATTGATCCTCGTTACAAGTCGAATACCAAGCATACGCAAGCCCGCCATAGATTGTACCGCCTGAGGGTATGGAATGACGAGGTAAGCACGAAAGGAAAGCAAAAAATATGGGCCGCACCTCCCAAACCAGCCAGCCAGGTTGTTCGGAGGAGACCCTTGATTGAGAAGGGGTGTCGCCCACGCCGGGAAATAACCGTCGCTATATAAAGCGGCGGTGCCAGCAGAGAGTATACTTGATAACCAGTGACGAGAGCATCGCGGGCGAGACTCTCAGCGTCAGTAAAAAACATGAGGAGGGATTTGTAAGCAGAAAACCTTTTTCCTTCTCCACGATGATTCGTGAATCCTGCGACGCTCAGATGCTGGACTACCAGAACGACCACGACTTTTCGATGCAGGTCTCTTCTTCAGATACATGGTTTCAACACGAGGCCCTGATGGAGGACGATGATCCAGCTGTTTTTGGCATTGAAGTGGACATGGAAGCCTATGGAGACAAGCACAACCCAGAATACGAGATGGCGGATGACGACCTCGGAAGCCCCGAAATCGCTTCCCCGGAACCCGCTGACGTCGAATTGTACGATGTTTTTCAGGCACAGTCCCTAGATGCACCGGATGACCATGAGACATTGACATTACCCGCCACTGAACTCGTTCCCGCCCCTTCAGGTTTCCGCGAACTCTCGGAATCCGCCTTTCACTTTTCCTCTGTGGCAGCTCACACCTTCTGCGGATCAGTCCCGTCCGAATTAGCCACGACTTTGGAAGTCCCTTCTCATCCACTTCAGCCCGAAGTAGGTGCCGAAGACGATGGACAATTTCATGGACTTTATGACGTAGGAACGACGCTATCTGCAACGGTATCTCAGCCAGATGAAGATCATCGGCTATCGACCTCGACCACATGCAACTTAAGCCAACCAGAGGAAGAAGAGCCGTTAGAACACGTCCTCGTTAACGACAATCCGGAAGAAAGTGAATCGTTCGAAAACAACGCTTCCTATGATGATACAGCTCAGGATGACCCATCCACCACCCACGAGGGTCCCCTTGAAACCAAAAATGACAATGTGGGAGCCGAAAGCGATTCACATGTTGAACTTGAGTCTTCCAGAACTTCAATCGGTGACCCGCACGAGATTTCTGAGGGCGTTTACATTGACCCTCCTCCACCTGTCTTGCTCTCCTTCTCAACAAATCTTCCATGCGTCAGTCTCTTCAATGCCCCGTCACTATCACAGCCTGGCACACCTCGCCCCCTCGAGACATCCTTGGAGCCCAGTTCCAGCTCTCCAGTCTTGCTCAGCCATCTTCCTACTCTATATTATGAACCCCTCTCGAGTGTTTTCGCAGCTCTTCGTCAAGATGAACATCTCGCAAATATGCCCGATATATCGCGTGCTGAGCTGCTTTTAGATGCTTATGATTTGGAGCTCGTCGTTTCAGAGGTACGCTTCTCGCAGGAAACACAGATCTGATTGTCTCATCATCTGAACTCCAGGACTACATCTACGCTCATGAGTTTTCCCTGCATGACCTGAACATCCTTCACGACGGGTTGAGTAAAGCAGGGCCTCTCCGACTTCGTCTGAAGACAAGCCTACCAAGGTTCATTCATCGATATGAAATGCTCCGAGAACAGATTGCATCCCTCAGTCTTTCTGGGAATGGCCAAGAAGAACTGCATGAATTCCTTCACGAGGGTCAACACAGCGAAGGTCAGTACCTTCTCCCAAAGAGGGCTTAATAGAAAGAGCTAACTCAAATCACCCAGAAAACACAAGACAACAGGTCATGCTTGAAAACCAGAAAGAAAACCCAGCCCCTGAACACGGCCATGACGAAGAAGACGAAGAAGTTCGGTACGAGGAAGAACATCATGAATCTTACGGCTATATAAAAAACCCAGGGGGGGATCGTACTGAACGAGGTTCAAGGGGAATTGAATTACGATCTACTTTAGGCAAAGGTGATGACACAGGAGTGCCAGCGTACCCAGGCAGAGATCACTCGAGTCATGGAACTAATCAAACGGATGTCGCCGCCGCGTTCTCGGACGCGGAAGAAGACGATATTTCAGAAAATATGCTCGAGCTTTTAGATCCTCAGAAAGTTGGCATGAACAATCCTAGCAATCAAATCATCCTAGGTCCCGAGCAATCCCATCAAGGCGCTGTTGTTGGCAAATTCTCAGAAGATGCTAATGCCGATCACGGAGACGAAGAGAGTGCAACCCCGCAACCCACCACAGGAACAGAACATTGTGAATCTGACGGTATGTAACCTATTGCGCATTTTACCTGAGTATTCAATACCTAAACTAGCCATTAACCCCCAAGATGGCAATTCTGATGGTTCTGGTACTCATCTCGTCCGCGGGGTGTTTCATAACTCAATCTTTCTCTTAGGTCCTTCGTCCGATCACCTCGAAGCCTGCAAAGAACCAGACGTGCCTCCCTTCAGCGCGTTCGCACGAACCTGTAAAACTTTTACAGTTGCTCTGTCATCTTCCTTATTGGCTAACGAAACTTTCCCAGCAACTGACGTTCTTGCAAGTGGTCCATCGAAGGAGAAGCAGGCCCTTGTTACCGGAATCGAGCCAACCGAAGACTTCGATTCAGAAGCATGGGATGAACTTGATGTAGCAGGCAAGCTAGACCTTCCGTGGGCGACAGGAGACGAACACGACAGAGCGTCATCACAAAGCTCCTCGACGTTGTCTAGCAAATCGACAACCAAACGGACTCTATCCGAAGCAGAACTCGAAGATTATCGGGATGAGGATGTTTCTCCATCAGCTTCTCCAGGTCGGATTATTCATGCTCGTGGAACCTCGAACTCATCATCAGCTTATAAAATTAGGATCAAAACGATCTCGAGTGGAATGAGATCCTTATCCATTTTTACGAAAGGAAATTGTGGCATTGATGAGCCAACGGCGCTACCTGACATTATCCAGATGAAAACAAATCCAGGTTAAGTACTATTTTTTGTTCTTGTCAAACACCCCTAGAGGTTCTGTTCGTCGATCGTCGTCACGATTTCACCCGCTGACTTTGACAGGGCATGCCGAATGGATGCGTATACCGCCATGTTCTTAGTCGGATAAGGTTGTTTTGAGCTGGTAATGACGGTCCGTACTCGTACTGTAATCGTGTGTAGTCAAGCGTCTGTGGCGGTGACTGTGACTAGTGTTGTCACCAAACTGAAAAGATTGTCATCCTCACACCTTCTATGAACTCACTTGTAGGATGGCCGACTCACATACAGGGCGACTTTGCGTCCAGATAATAAATTCGCATTTTGGGCCTATCACCGCTGTCAGTCGCAGATCTTTTTATAACATACCCGAGCCCTCACGTCGGGATCCCTCGACAGTCTGTCGCATCGGCGCTTCTCACCCGTGGTCGTTTACCTCTGCCCCAGTTGGTTCGTATCACTGGACACAAGCCCCGTACAGTAGCCGGAGCTGTATTGGCTCTCGTCCAACATAATCTTCTTTGGCATGCTCGCACTGAAGAGGAAGGAGAAGTTCTCGAAGTCAACGTTGATGAATGTCTTATGCGACTTCGGTTCGGTAGGTTCGTGTGGCAAGCAGAGGAACTCTGGGGCAAACCGGTATGTAACAATCTCCCGATTTATGTGCATCGTCGGAATATATTTATTTGTAGGCAGCGGAAATCGTTCGGGTCATACTTGATCATGGGAAACTTCGACCTCCTGAGATTCTATCGCATCTGAATGTTTACGAACCCAAAAGTGACACCACACTCATCCTAAGGGATACATTTTGTTCACGTACCTCATAGCCACCGATATCTATTCTCAAGCGATTCATCAACTCGTCTTGGCGTCCTATCTCAAACCGTCCACCATCTGGTCACATGTATCCCCTCAGGACAAACGTCTTCAATATGAAGCAGAAGACAGAGCCAGAATTATAGGATTCCCGACTGCGAAGGAACTACGTGAAGCGAAGCAGGTAGCTGAGAGGCGTCTCCGGCTGGAAGAGGAAGAGGCGGAACGGGTTGGTCTTGTCAGTATATTCTCATCATGGTCTGAGGTCTTTTTCAAACTTTCAGTCCGTAACAGAAACGTAAAGCGAGGGAATCAACAGCCCATCGACCCCAAAAGGTTCGAGCTAGTCACCTATGCGCCATCTTTCCCAATGTTCCTACAGACACACTTCTAGCGAACCATAGTCGAGGACGATGAAGAAGTTGTATCTGTATGTTTGTAAGCATCTCCATCAGACTTTGAAACCGATTCTACTGGACTGGACAGGATACAGTGTATTTTCGAGTCAACTTCGACAAGTTCAATATCCATCTCAGGAATTCGGTTCGTTTTGCCAAGCACTGCCTTTATATGCCACAAACTAACTTCTGCTCAGCTTCTTCTAAAGGCTGCAAAAGAGCGTTTTAACAAAGAGGCTGCGGCTGTTCTTCAAGCAGCACTAAAAATCACAGAACGTACACAGAAGAATATCTCAGAAGTTAGATCTGGTATGATGGAAAACCATTTCATCCATCTCGTTCCAGCTCTCAGCGTGACCTTTAGAATTTCTCTCTCTCTCCAGTATTACCCTGCAGCTTTCAGACAACCAAGGCCTAGCCTCAGGTCTTGTCCTCGCTTCGAAAAAGGCATCAAAGTCGTCCTATATCAAGGAATATCTTGGAATACTTTCGTGTGCAGATAATCCTACATCCCTAGGAAAAGCTGGGTCTTTTATATCGTTTGGAGCTTCAAAAATCCAAGTAGAATTTGAGGTGATCAGTCGTCGACTACGACGGCGGCTGCTAGAATTTGTTGCCCGAGAACGACATGGCGCGGAGGGTGTACGGATTCTCCGTCTTCTCCTAAATACCGGGAAAATGGACGAAAAGCAGGTCAGGCAATCTCCGCGCTGTCAACCTTGGATTGCTGACCGCCCTGCTCAGATCGCGAAAGTCGTCATGATGGCCCCAAAGGACGTCCGACCTCTGTTAGCTGCTCTGGCTACCGATGCCTTCGTTAGCACCCAAGAAGTCCCGAAGAGTGCAGATCGTAATCCAACCCGGACATTTTATCTTTGGTAGGCAATCCTATATTATTCGACGTAACAGTTGTGCGAATGTTGATCAACATAGGTATGTTGACTTGGCGAAGGCCTATTCGGTGATGCTTGGCAACCTTTACAAGACCCTATATAACATCAGTATGCGACGGCGAGCGGAGGGGGAGGGAAGTGATGTCAGAGCAGTTTTGGAAAAACGAGAGCGAAGCGATGTTCGCCAAGACGAGTCGTTGCTTACCAGGCTTGAGCGAGACTTGTTGAAGGAATGGGAGACCAAGCAACGACGGCTGACGGTAATGGAGCTGCGCGTCGAGGAGACTGTCTTCGTTCTCAGGGATTTTCGTGCCTGTGGAATACAGGACGAGTACTAATAAATTTGATGGTTGTATTATATAAGCTCAGTGCAACCACCACTTGATCACCCTCATGCCGAGGGAGATTGTTACTATCCAGCTAGGCCAATGCGGAAATCAAAGTGCGATTTCTCTGTACAGGTCAAGGCCCTACAGCATTCAATCTTATTCCTCCGTCTAGCTGGCTCCGTTTATTGGCAACGCCTTTGTGCTGAGCATGGTATTAATAAAGAGGGCATTCTCGAAGACTGGGCTACTGAAGGGGGTGATCGCAAGGATGTCTTCTTCTACCAAGCCGATGACGAGCATTACATCCCTCGCGCAATCCTTGTTGACCTGGAGCCAAGGGTCTGTGCGTCAATTTCACCTTCCTTTTCTCACTATAATGATGCTATATAGGTAATAAACAATATCCTAACCTCCCCGTATGCAAATTTATATAACCCAGAGAATATATTTGTGTCTCAAGACGGAGGAGGAGCCGGGAACAACTGGGCACAAGGCTACGCCGCTGGGGAGCGGATATATGAAGAAGTAATGGAGATGATCGACCGAGAAGCTGAGGGTAGTGATTCGCTTGAGGTTCATCCCAACAACAACTTCAAAAACACGGAGGATATTAACCATATGGATTTCCAAGGGCTTTATGCTTACGCACTCGATAGCAGGAGGCACAGGCTCCGGCCTTGGTTCCTTCATTTTGGAACGTTTGAACGACAAATTTCCGAAAAAGCTGATACAAACGTATAGTGTATTCCCAAATTCTCAGGAAGGAGACGTCGTCGTCCAACCTTACAATTCACTGCTCACACTCCGCCGCCTGGTCAATCACGCTGATTCGGTCGTCGTTCTCGATAACAGTGCGCTTGCACGAATATCAGCAGACCGCCTGCATATCCAAACACCCTCCTTTGATCAGACTAATCAATTGGTACTTTTATCCTGTTCTTCTCTCCGAATACAATTTATTTTACCTAGGTTTCGACGGTGATGGCCGCGAGCACCCAGACACTTCGATATCCTGGATACATGAACAACGACTTGGTTGGCATTATTGCATCTCTCATTCCGACGCCGCGCTGTCATTTCCTGATGACTTCTTATACCCCCTTCACGAGCGATCAGATTGACAAGGTGGATTACAAAGGATGAAGACTACAATGTTTCGCCGCTTAATTACGTTTTCATAGGCGAAACCCATCAGGCGTACAACGGTGCTCGACGTTATGCGCCGTTTGTTACAGCCCAAAAATCGCATGGTGTCTACAACGCCGAGCAAAACCGCCTGTTATATTTCGATTCTCAATATCATACAGGGCGACGTCGACCCCACCGATGTATGTGTCTCTAGATATAAAATATCAGTTGGCTGACGCATATTAGGTCCATCAATCACTCTTACGAATTCGCGAACGCCAGTTGGCGAATTTCATTCCATGGGGTCCAGCTTCTATTCAAGTCGCATTGACGCGGAAATCGCCTTACATCACTACGAATCATCGTGTCAGTGGACTCATGCTTGCAAACCATACTAGCATCGCTTCTGTATGTGTCTCTCAAGCTCTTACACCCGTTGCCGGTATTGACGGTGCCATTAGCTCTTCAAGCGCATGCTGGATCAATTTGACCGGCTACGGAAGCGTAACGCTTTTCTAGAGCAATATAAAAAGGAGAAAATGTTTGAAAATGGCCTCGAAGAGTTTGATGATGCGCGGTAAGACCTTTGCTTCCCATGTTTATCCGTCTCACATATCATTTCATGAAGAGCGACGTGCGAGGAACTTCTGAAAGAGTATATAGCATGTGAGAGTGCCGACTATATCACTTATGTGAGCGATCTTGTTTTCCTGTACCTGCCAGGAGAATTAATTTGGCATAGGGATCGCAAAATGGTCATATAGCCTCGACGTAATTTCCAGCCCAGTCCTTGCAGATATCGTAGACCGTAGCACGCCATACTAAGTTTTCAATGGTGGGCTCAAAATTCATGTAAAAGAGAGCACTCTATGTCACATCATTGAACAGAACCATTATGAAAGAGATGAACAGCAAAGAGGTCTAAAGCAAGCTGACGAAGCCGCCATTAAGGCTTCTTTCCCGTTTCCAGTTTCTTCCCAATATCTGACCCTAAGTAAAAATCAGGGACATTGGACAACCAACTCGCTACGACGCCAACATACCACGCAGTTTGACAGCCAGGACACGCTCCAGCTTGCCAAGGATCTGGGGCGACGGGATGGCTTTACCACATTCATAATCTTGTATGACGGACGGTTTCTCATTGATTTTCTGCGCTACGTCCTTTTGTGATAGTTTAAGCTCACTACGAGCGTCTTGCATAGCCTAGAGGGAGTCTCAGTGATTTACAAGATTTCAAGAGGGATACTATACTCACGCGGCCCACAGTGGGGGACACCTTCGGAGGTGCTGTGACCTCATTCTCCCTGTCTAGCTTGGCAATACGTTGGTGGTCTGTGCCTGGATTGCCAATGAGGAGAAGCAAGGACACAAGTGTGAAGAACCCGAAGCACACACCTTGATGCGCCTTATTCCCTCCAGCTGTAATCTTCTTATCCGTCGCAACAACTGCGCCGGTCCGACGGGCCTATATACGAACTTCAGAGAAGTCTGAAACGACCTCAAAACTGAACTTACAGCTGCGAGAGCGTGGCATGAGTTAGAGATATTGATGACTCAGTAAACGACTAACCATTCAAATCCGAGTCTTTCCTAGTCACCTTGGCTATCTGCTTCTTAAACCCAATTACGGTCTTGGAGTTCCAATCGTCGCTCATTATCCTTGATGAGAATGAGGATTAGGTAGAGGTGTTGAAAGAGCAGGTAAGTTCTAAGTAAGTAAGTGGTCAGTGACAGGTCACGTCACATTGACAATCATGACTCTACAGATCATGTGATACGCATAGCAACTTGGAGGAGCTTATATATGTAAGTTCAATTCTCTCTTCATTCCCATCCTTTCTTTATTCCAGCTTTTCCTTTAGTCCAGCTTTTGGGTAAGCTGGTACTCAATTATTTCTCCAACCTATCTCATTCAACTCTTCCAGGTCTTTGAGAGACTCAGCCGACTGTTCGAGCCACTGAGACAAGATCTCGTAAGTCTGCCAATGATACATGCTACTCGTCTTGTCTAACGTATACCGACTCAGGCTTTACATTCTTTTTGTGCCCAACGATGGTTTCCAGAAGATTGATGGGAGTATGGGCAATCTTCGACCTTCTTCTTCTTGCGGCTGGAGCCGTAGCTCTATCTCTTTCACTGGTTTGGAAGGGTGACAATCCCTCGATGAATATGGTCCTCACTTCGAGCTATCTTACCAGTATGGATTCCGGAAAATTGACGCCCAGGACCTGATTAATTTTTTTTAAATCTAGCGGGCACCGTCCTTGGAGTTGCTCTTTTATTCACTTTCGGCATCTCTGTTGGCGCCATCGTCCAGAAGAACCACGTCACCATCGGCCTCGTCATCTTGAACTACGCGCTTCTATTCGATGCTTTAGGCATAGTTGTGATAGGGTCCTTTATCTGGCTTCTAACTCTGCAAGAACGAACCGCTTTTCAATACCGATGGCTTGAGGCAACCCCCGACACGCGTATCAAGCTTCAGGATCAGGTATGCAACTTAACCCCTTTGATATTGTAAACTGAGCGTTGATTGTCAGTTCAAATGCTGCGGCTTTTTTAACGGAACTGACTCGGTCGAAATTGGAGGCTCTTTTTGTCAGACCCAGGACTTTGTGAATAACCTACAAACCAATGTGACCAGCAATTTTTGCGTCACACCTATCACCGATTTCGCGGATAACGTACTGCACAGCATCTTCACGTAAGTGATTCTGTAAATAAACAATAAACCAAGATTCTCATTGTGGATGGTTGTAGCACTGTGAGACCTGGGAGTAGTATCGTCCCAGAAACATCAGCTAATATTTGTCACAGGTCTATGGGTTCATGGCTATAGTCTTATGTCTTCTACTCGCCTCTCTCTGCATCATGAAAAAGGTATTTATTTTGATATACAGGGCCCTGTTGTATCTCACGTTGGCGATCACAGAGACAAGAAGACGAACGCTTTAAACGGATTGACGCCAAGCGTGGAAGAGCATTCGTTTGATATCAGCCTTCATTATTGGTGTTGGCACCATATACTCTCTGCCCTATGCACACTTGATGTATCTATATCGCCCTTCTAACAAGATGTTTTCTAAGTCAAGGGATGAGACAAGCTTTTGCTATGGGGTCGCAGAGAGGTGTTAGGAAAAGACACGTATGACCCAAGAGGGAACTCTCGAAAGATAAATGGTTATTGAAAGAATGTCGAATTCTAAAGAGCATTATCTGCGAATTGAATCGTCCAGTTATGGGGAATTCTAGATTCCGACTTTGCTTGGTAGCAGCTGGGCATTGCATTTATTATTTGCAACAATTGTGAATGAACGATTTCGAGCGGCTACGAGATCACACACTCATCCTTAGCCTGTTGTCGTGTCGGTCGGGCAACATTCGCTCGTTTGTTCCCCATCCGCTTTATCTCGGTCAGACGGTTCATCGCTCTCTTGTTTCCTTGGGCTGTAAAATATCAACGTTAACTAATGTGAATATCATGGATGGCCCATGAAGTAACATACCGGCCGCTCGCATGTACCACCGTTTCGCAAACTCGATATCTTGCTTGATTCCAATTCCCACCTCCGCGTAGTAACCTACCGCATATTCTGCTTTGCTAAGCCCTTTGTTCGCAGCCCGTCGTGCCCACAGATAAGCCTCCGAGTCACTTTGCTTCAAAACCCCCTCACTTCCAGTCAAGTACCAACCACTCAGGGCAAGCTCGGCTTCCGGATCTCCCTTTTCTGCTGCTTTCGTATACCAAGCAATGGATCTCCGCGGATCGACGGGGCATGTTAATGACCCGTATTCGTAGCATTGGCCTAGTTTATACTGAGATGGGGTATATCCGAGCTGTGCTGCCTGTGTGAAAAGACTTTTCGCGTAAGGTGGGTCGTAAGGGACCAAAGGCGAGTTTGGAATTTCATGCAAAAGTGCAAGTTCGTGAAGTGCATGAGGATTTTCCACATCTGCCTGCTCTGCTGCACGCTTTAGCCAGTTGATGGCTTCTCGTGGGTTCCTCTGCTCTTCAATCAAACCGTTGAGCAATATCATACCCAATTTATACATAGCTGGAGTATCGCCTAGCGATGCAGCTTTGCGGTAAAAAGCGGCGGCCCTCGTGGGTTCCTTTCTTGTCCCCGCCCCAATCTCATTGCATACGGCTACACGGTATGATGCGGCTGCGTGGTTTTGTTTCGCTGCCTGTAGATAGAGGTGATATGCTCGCTCGTGATCAACTTGAAGACCGAGGGCCCCAGTACCGTGACAATTAGCCAAGAAGAACTGTGCTTCGTTGTAGGCGTCTCCTTGGGTCGCCAAACGCCGGATAACTTTCAATGATTCCCCAATCAAGACCTCGCTGGACTTCTTCGCTGCGCGCTGGTCCTGAGCAGTAGATCGGAGATGCTTTGCCGCGTCAATGAGGTATTTGGCATATAGAAAATGTGCCTCAGGGTCAGGATCAGCTTTTATGCGCTGGCGGTATTGTTCAATATACTCTTTCGTGAATGGTGGGGCACTCAGGTCCACCGCCTTGCTTTTATTGGTGGAAGGTGCCACGGAGACCGATGTGCCACCACGCTGGAATGGCGGTCGAGGCTCAAACTCCCGCGGATCGGAAGCAGGAATTGTGGAAGGATTTGAGGGGAGGCTCGAGGTTGACGAAGTGAGACCAGAGCCGTGTCCAGATGATATAGTGTACGTGGCTAATGGGCGAGACGCAGGCCCATGTACAAAGGCTGTATGAGGGGCAGGATAATACGAGGTGGGATGACGGGGTGGGGGTGAGTTGGGGAGAGGGGGTGGGGGTGGGCTCATTCCTAAAACGTTTGATGCGGCGGCGTAGAGAGGATTATAGTCACCAGGATGCGGATGCCACGCTTGCGGTGAAAAAGCACGGTTTTGAGAGGCCGACAAACCATAGCTCTCAAGAGAGCTGTAGTCGTTCGATGTTTCGTCGTACGAATAGGACCTGACTGATGCGACATCATGGAAACTATCATGTTGACTGTTGCGACTTCCTCCTGAGTGGAGGGATGCGCCATCGGGAGTTTCGGCTGGAAGATGGGAGTAGGACAGATGACTGGGCCCAATCGTTAACGAGTTTAGATGTTGAGGGTTCTGTAAAGTTCGCAACGACATTGACGAGCCGGCGCGAGGAACCGGGTCGGGGACACCAACTGTAGTGGGGTCAGTAAGGCGCATCGCCGAGAGGGCAGCTGCTGGGTCGAAGGAATTGGGTTGACTTCCATGCTGGGAGTATTCGGGAGGACGGTCAGATGGCAATGTAGCCGAACGATTAGTGTGTCGCGTGAAGGTAAGGGCTGGGGATATTTGAACACTGTGTCTGGTGGCGGAGGTCACGACTTACAAGGTGTGAGATTCGACTCGGGTTCAGCGTCACCCCATGGAAGTTCGGTGCTGGCATGAATTGCATGACGACGGTTCTCCGACGGCGAAGAACGAACGTCGTGGACACTGGGATTGACGACCGACATGGCGGCGACGATGGCGGTGACGATGGCGGTGGTCACTCAAACTGGAGCCAATACTCGCGAGGTTTTCCCACACTTTTATGTCCAAGTCCACTCTTCTACTATACGCTCAATCTGCTGCTTTTCCACCCCCTTCGCCGTCTTCCTCACCTTCACAACCACGTCGCGCCGACGCCGCACCTCTGCATCTTCGCTCCCATCCGCACCTCCCATCCTTTCTTCCGTCCATTGCTCTACCCAATTCTCTCCATCTTCTGGTCGTCGTCGTCGCTCAGGTTTTGTTTCCTCCATCGCCTTTAGTTCCGTCACGCTGTCCCAAGCTTTTGGCTTGAAGTGTTTGAATGGAGTAAATCGGTCCTGCGATCCAACCGAGGAAGAGCCGCGTTTTCTTTTATTCATTTTACGAACCCCCTGAGACCCTTCGTCGTCGCTGGGGTATCCAGCCGCAAGCCGGAGTCGCCAACGCAATTCCCTCGCCATGGCCGGTGCATCCTTGATTCTGTCAGAGGGAATTTGGTCTCTCACTTCCTTCCTGGCCTTTTCGCTGCCTCCTTCTAGTGTCCGCGCTTCTGAGACTAAAAATTCGGCCAAAGCTGACATCGATTCAAGGACTCTAGCTGGCATGGTTGTCCCTCCGGATAGTTTGAGGTCTCGCAAAACCTTATCCCCGACGTACCAACAAAGCCTAAAGTATCAACTGAACTGGTGATCTTACTTAGGGTCGAGGATGAAACCCGTACTTGGAAAACATTGGGAACCTGAATTTCTTGGGGACTTGGGTGGCGATTTCAATATTCCGTACCCTCAGTTCTGGAATCCTGGGTGTCAGAGAATATTGCGGATTAACAGCGAGAATCCCATACGTGTCGCAACATTGTAAGAATGCAGAAAATTTCCTCCGAATACGAGCGTGTCCATCGGAGTATGCTGCACAAGGCGTCAGGTGTATGTGACCCCAAGAGTCGTCGAGGCTTACAACAGCATGTATCCATCCCGTAGGAATAATCATGGTATTACCTTCATGTAATTCAACTTTATAGACATCATCCACCATATCACCCAACCAATAATGATTTTGCAGCTCTGTCCCAGACCATCGTTCGTAAGCCGCTAAGTTTTCGGCCGTCGGCCGTATGAAATAGAAAACCTGAATAATGTTAAACAAAGAGGAAATTCAGTGCTGCGAGAATCACCTTCGAACCACGAACGATATGGTAGTAGACTGATGAACCAGCAAAATCTATGTGCCAGTCCTATATAGCTCGCAGAAGTCATGAACGGCAAGGTGAAATTTTGATTTAAGAAACTCACTGTCCAAGCGTTAGCGACACCCATAAGACAATAGAGCTGCACTTTGGGGTAGGTATGGCCCTTGCCCTTCCTCGTACTTGGCCAGTAATTCTCCACCCAGTCTAACTCTCTGACTAGCCTTGGTGGCAAGATCATGTCGGATAACTTGGTGCCAGACACCTCTAGAGATATGACGTTACATATTCTTCCTCGCGACGAAGGCTCCATGTTGAAGTAGTCCGTCCATTTTCCTAGCGTCCAGCCATGCGACGCGGACTGTGTAGCGACGTCTTCGGGGCCGTAAGAATACATAAAAATCCACGAGTAAAACGGCGTACCAATGACCTCAACGGGCGTATCAGCACCAATAAGTTCAGTGACCTCGTCAACAGTAAACTCATTTGACGGCATCTTCATGCCCAAACCGTCTGGCCGTTCGATGATTATTGGCTCCGTCATAGCACCTTCATCTTCTTGCAACCATTGAATACCAACAGATGATCCGTCTAATCTCCTAAAAGGAGAATCTTTGATCTCCTTCTTTTCGAGAACACGTATCCAACGGTTAGAGTTTGTGTCGAGACCTGAATTCATATCTGCATAATCTCGTTGGGTTCTCTTTCGGACCGATTTCCGTGTGGGTGCTTTGAATGTAATGGAAAGTTTTTGATCTGCATCTAAGCAAGTCCTGCAATACCTGGAAAATTCATGAGATAAATGGACGGACAACAGTAACTTTGCTGGACTGACCACTTATCGACTGTCTCAACATCTCCACCGCCACCTGCACATCTCCAATGATACCAAGCCTTGCAGTGATCACACAATATCCAATTTTCTTTGCCAAAGACGGACCGAGTCTGCGGAGAGTCTTTGGTACAGGCTGGACAAGCATCCTGGTTGTTTTGGGTCATTTCTGGGTCACTTGGTAGAGGGGTACTTTCGCGAGTTGAACTAGGAGACTGCTCTTGAGATTTTTGAGCATTGTTCCGCAGTGAACGACGTCGACTGCGGGTCATGTTGAAACCGAGGATGGGCACGAACCAACAATTGGCAAATGTGTTGGACTTGCTTATATAATCGTTGACAATCACAAGGTGACTCGAAGAATCTACATACAACAATATCATAGTGCATCCCACATCTACCACCACATCACAAATTGTCTAAAGTTCAATAAGAGTCTAACGATTTTCGTGATAAGCTTGTGGAGTACACGATCGCACCGAGATGCAACTCGCCTTTAGGTATTCTTTCCCCCTTTCTTTGTAGCCATTACAGGCGAATATTAATTTTTGCTCTCTTCGGTTGAACCGCCCAAGCCTCTCTGCCAACGCGCTCTCCTCCTCGATACCGCGATCATTTAACCACTGCCTTGTGTTCCAAACAGGATTATTGGTAGTATCACGCGTCATCCTGATGCTCGAACGAGGCGATGTCGTCCAGTGCGTGAATGAAGTGCCATCTGAACGTATGACGCGCTGCGGAAATTTCGGCACCATGGGATTGGGTTGAACTGGTGGTTGCCTCTCCCAAACATGAGCGCCCATATGGAGAGCTGGACGCGGGGCGTGTTCGTGGTATTGCGCTCTGCAGGATGATGCATCGCTGGCGAGCTATACCCGAGAACATGTTTTGAGAGTGTGGAAATGCATAGATTGCACATGAAACAGCACGTCCAGCATCTACCACGCCTAATGGGATATATTAGATCGTTCATACGAGAGACATGAGTACTTGAAAGCAATTTCAAGGGTAATATTCCAAGAGCAGAGAAGAGAGGAAAGTAAAGGAGTGTCTGGATATATAAAGGATCGGGGGGGAGGATTGTATGTGTCAGATGAGGTTGGACACCCAAACGCCTAGGAACCGAGCAAACTATTCAGCGCAGCCTGCACATTATACGTGTGCTTCTCCAGCGCACTGACGGCTTCAGGTCGGCTGAATCCCATCGCAGTAAGTTGCTTCACACTTTCCATATCGTCATCAACGACTGGCGTCGGCGTCGGCGCTTCCTCCGGCGGGGGTGCGAGTAGCGCAGGTGTGGGAGGCTCATGCTGCTGCTGCTGCTGCTTCTTTTTCCTGCCGAATGGTAAGCGAATCTGCTTCATTAAACTTCAGTGAAGAAGATGAAATATCAAGACGAGCTGACTTACGCTGAGTTTCGAATGCTTCGTTGTAAGTTCTTTGGGTTTCTCCTGGATCTCCTTTGACGAGGAAGTAGAAGGCCGCGTTTTCGGGGACGACGCACGAGGTGGAGGGGACTTCGGCCTTGCGATAGAGGAGTGAGGCGCTAAGTTGCGAGGAGGCGTTGATGTTTGAGACGTGGGTGATGAAGGAGAGGTTTTCCAAATGGATGTCGCATTGGTTGAACTGACTGTAGATGTAAACGAACTGTCCATATCCTGTGAAGGCGCTTCCGGTCCCGAGACTACCTCATCAAAACTTGGTTTCGAGGTGGAAGTCACTAACGGAGTGGCTGGCTCTTGTAGACGGGCCAACGTAGAGTCGCTCTTCGTCGGGGCGGAGAACCAGGTGTCCAGACCCTCAGTTTTCTGGGGTTCCTTTGATTGTGGTACTGCTGATGGTGCATGTGATTCTTTTGCAGCGCTGGCAAAATCGAAGTTGTCATCGAATGCAGAATCAAATGTGAAGCTGTGTGGAGCGCCAGAGGAAGAGATTGGAATGGTCCCCATTGCTTCATCAAAGGCAGTAACACCTGCCACTGTCGGTTCAGTATGAACCGTAGTGTTAAACAATGATGTAAATCCCTGATCGCTCAAGGTAGCCGGTGAGGCAGTTGCATTATTGTCACGGCCGACATCGCCACTGACCGTGATTGGAGCCGGAGATGCAACACCAAAGACGTCGTCAAAAGATGTACTTGGGACTTCAGATTGTGTAAGAGGTGTCTCGATTGACAGTGATGGCGGTTCATCATTGGCCTTGGGTTTCGTCAACTGCGCCAGAGGAACTTCATCCTCACTATCACTGTCGGACTCTTCCACTTCCAGCTCATTTAGGGCGGTTCCGAGATCCGTTGCCGTTTGCTCTGGTTGTTGCTTTGAAGCTGATGGAAGAAAACGGATCGTCTTGTCCTCCGCATGAAGGTCAGGGAATTTGGACGCGAGTTCATCCAAACCAGGAAACTCTGGCGTTGGTGATGCAGGGTTAAGGGGTATAGGACTGGATGTCTTCGAGTGTTCGTGGGTTGTGGATGTTGGTGGTGTGACGAAATGGTCATTGTCTCCTTCGAATGTACTTGCGGAAAAAATGGATTCAGGGTCACTGGTACTTTGGACTTCGATCGAGGTTGGTTTGGGCGTTGGCTTGCGCGATGGTTCTTCTTTACCGTTGGGTGTGTCCAGACGCTGGGGATCACTTTGGACCGGCTCCGCGAAACCAAATAGGTCAAGAACAGATGTGGGAACGAAAGGTAAGAAAGGCGACGTAGATGTGGTAGTAGAGGGTGCTCCCAAAAGTCCCTCAAATGGATTATTGCTTTTTCCGACCCCATTCAACGCGTTAGGTGTTGATGCGTCGGGTGACACAGGGAGGGGATGTGCAGCAGCCAAGGTCAACGAATCCGAGGATGCTGCTCTAGGAATGGGTCGACTAGATAAAGTCGCAAGCTCCACTTCTGCATCTGCCCTCTCTTTATCGATAGAAGCCACTTCTGCTTTGGCCCCTTCCAATTCCATCTCCACATTAGCTCTCTCAGCTTCTTTGGAGCTGAGTTGCTTCTTGGCGATGGCTAAAAGTCCCTTCTGTTGCTTCGCATCTTTCTTCACCTTCTCCACCTCAGTTTTCAGGACTTCAATCTGCTGTCCCACTTCCACCATTTTGCGATGTAATTCCCGAGCATCCTCCTTGTCTCGCATGAATAAGCCCTCCAACTCCGATTTCTCGACGCGCACTGCACTCAAATCGCTCTCCGCACGGATAAGTTCTTCTCTCGATTTCTGTATCTCAGCGGCTTGTACGGCTTGTCGCCCTTTCATAGTGGATAACAACCCGGTCTCGGTTTCGCACGCGGCCTTAGCTGAGGAAAGTTGAGTTTGCAAAGCAGAGAGCTGGGATGCTTGATTCGCCAAGGTCGCCTCGAGGGCCATCCGCTCGGCTTTCAGAGCATTGGCTGAACGGGTGTTTGAATTGAGTTGATTTTGAACATTCCCAATCTCTGCCGATTGATCACGCAAGGGTGGCGACGTGTGGCCGTCATCGTCATCGTCGCCTAGGAGGTCACGATGCTGACGTGGACTGTACAGAGATGAAGAAGCGGTCAAATGATCACCGGTTGGACGCGGAGAGATGTGCGTGGCGGGGATGGAAGAGAATGAAGTGAGGGCTTGGCCAGTTGAGTGAGATGGTACGGCGGAATTCGGCGGTGTTGCATCCCCTAGAAGATCCCCCACTGCATCTATGGGTTGCGGATAAGATGTAGCAGCCGGAGAGAATGGAGATATGATATTGGCGCGTTTAGAAGGCGGCACTAAGGAAGGTGGGAGCGAAATCGGGATCTCGATGCCCGCAAGTTTCTTCTGAATCAGATACATAGCAACTGCAAAACCGTCCCGGGTGAGTTTGCCATCATTACCGAGGTCGGAGAGATCCCTGGTTTCGTTCGGCTCGTCAAAGACACGAAAACATCTGACTCATACAAGAACGCACCAGATGCGAGCGAGGTCATCGCCTGGTAAATTGGATTTCAGCATGAAAGGGACAGCTACATCGCCCTCAATATATCCACGTCTCTCTGTATCGAGCTCATCAAAAAAGCGGTCCGAGTTGGCTTTTTCAGAAGGTGAGACGTCCCATGAAGGCAAATGCCCATTGCGCGGAGGAATAAACGGCGCCGTAGCGAATCCAACTGAAGCGGATCGCATGGGCAGAACTTGCGGTTTCGATGGAACACTTGGCAGGCCCGTGTAATCTGACTGTAGCAATTGGCTTTGACCTGTATGCTGTGGCTGAATGTTACTCCGCGATGAGAAGAAAACTGGGCTAGAAGGACTGAAAGAGCCACTTGTGGCACCGCTAGCTGTCGCCTGTAATGTCAGGCTAGTTTGACCGCTAGGAAGTTGCTCCCCCGCTTGTTTATACAGTCCTGGTGGAAGGGCTGTCGGAACGAAAGAGAGCTGACCAGACATAAGCCCTTGGATGAAGTACATTCCAATGGCAAAGTCTGTAGAGTCAAGTGCCCCCCGATTTTGAGTGTCTGCGAGATTCCTATGAGATCATTAGGTACAGTCGGAGGGAAGAGAGGGGGAGCGCGGTCCAAACCAGATTTTGAGGAGCGTATCGTTACTGAGCTTTGACTTGACAAATATATCGCGCGCCTTGGTTCCTAGTAGGAAGATCGCACCGTGAGATAAAATATATAAGAAGAACACATACCGCTAAGAAGACCATCCAGACCAGGCCCTCCTCTGGTGAATAGAGTCTGAAATTTGAACCTCTCCTGGGCAGACAAGGGGGGAAGACTAGGAGGGGGAGACTTGGGTATCCCAGTAATTTGTTGTGTAATGGGTGTTATACCGTCGATAGTCGGTAAGGGTCCAGCTAGACAGGGAGGGAATTAGAATCACTGTTTGGAACAGACATCTTTCAGCGCGCCGACGTTTATGAACCAACTCGGATGATATCTTTTCCCCCTTCTGAGCCCACCCCATGAGCCGTATAGCAATAGCTACACCCTTTCTAGGTAACCAGCCGTTGTTGTCCTCGTCGGCAATGCTCCATATTTCCCCGAGAACTGCGGGGGGGAGGTTGGCTCCGCCGAAAGTCTTTACTGCGACATCTCCGGTGAGGATGCCCAATTTCTGAAGATCGACCTGAGCGAATATTTGGGAAACCAGCGCGAGCTCTGCAGGAGTGGGGGAGAACTTGGTGGACATTGGTCCGATGATGCACGAAACCTGGAATTATGAATATGACTTAGCAAGATGTTAACCCTCGGTCATGTGATCTCCGGCTCCAGGCTTACTGATCCGAATCGAGGTAAGTCACTCGGTGTGTAATGTATTTCGCTGTCGACATGTGATCCACCCCGCTTTGCTAGGATAAAAAGGCCCCTTCGACTAGCAATCCTGGCTGTCCGTGCCTTTCCTCGCTTTCTGGCTGTCCGCGCCTTTCCTCTCTTTCCACCCAGCCAGTCTACAAATCAACGACTCTCTCAATTGAAAGGCCCTCTTCATCGGCCCCTGTCTAGTTTTACTATGCCTCCCATCTACGATAAACCTACAACCGACAAGTACGACTACGTCGTCATAGGTGGCGGGAGCGGGGGATCGGCCACATCCGTTCGTCCCTTGTTCTGATGGTTCACAGCGTGTCATTGACTCGTCCACTTCCCAGCGTCGTGCAGCGTTGTACGGGAAGAAGGTCGCTGTCGTTGAGGCTGATCCATATCTTGGCGGAACATGCGTCAATGTTGGCAAGTCTTTTCTTTTCTTGCCCCAGGTCCCTTCTGATCATTCGTTCGCCAGGATGCATCCCGAAAAAGGTAAGGAATGGTGGCATAACGTCCCTTTGCATGGCTCCGATACCACCCTCTTTATAGATAATGTGGCATGCCGCAGACCTTCATGAGAAATTCTCCCATCACGCCTCGGGTTACAAACTCTCCCTTGCTGAGCCTCCTAAATTCGACTGGGCATCCTTCAAACCTCAACGCGATGCGTACATCCACAAACTGAATGACATATACGCCACCAACTTTGAAAAGGAGGGTGTCGAGTTCCACCACGGTCATGGACGACTCACATCAGCAACACAAGTCCAAGTCACGAGACCCGATGGTTCGCAGTACACTCTGAACGCCGACAAGATCTGTGTTACCACCGGTGGTCGTCCGATTATTCCTTCTGATGACGAGATCCCCGGAGCATCTCTCGGAATCGATTCAGACGGGTTTTTCCATCTGCAGGAGCAGCCAAAGCGTGTCGTGGTCGTCGGCGCTGGCTATATTGCCGTCGAACTGGCTGGAATTTTTAACGCTCTGGGATCTGAAACTCATCTCGTAATCCGTGGTGACACTGTGCTACGTAGTTTTGATCCCACTATTCAAGAGACACTCACGCCATGGATGGAGAAGACTGGCATCGTTATTCACAGATCGAGCCATGTCGTCAAGGTGGAGGGGGCAAAGGGGCAAACTTTGACTGTGTTCACCGATAAGGGCGAGAAGATCAAGGTCGACACAGTCTTGTGGGCCATTGGTCGCGCTGCATCTTCAAAGGACCTCGGCTTGGAGGAAGTTGGAGTAGAAACAAACGAGAAGGGTGATATAATTGTGGACGAGTATCAGAACACTTCCATCGATGGTATCTCCTCGATTGGTGATGTTCAGGGAAAGGCCCATCTGACCCCTGTCGCAATTGCTGCTGGACGAAGACTCTCGAACCGCCTTTTTGGGCCTGCCAAATTCCAGAACGACAAGCTGGACTATCATAACATTCCTACTGTTGTTTTTTCGTGAGTCATTTCGGTTCACTTTCATTCTGCAGATTTTAATTTATCAAAACAGACACCCGACCATTGGTACCGTGGGTCTCACCGAGCCACAGGCTCGCAAGCAGTATGGAGATTCTGTTAAGATTTGTAAGATATCTCTCTTGTCCATTTCACAGATGTTAAAACATGAAACAGACAAGTCTTCCTTCCGTGCCCTGTATTTCTCTATGATCGCAGATGAACACAAGGAGCCTACCGTCTATAAGCTCGTTTGCGTCGGGCCCGAAGAGAGAGTTGTCGGGGTCCACATTATGGGTCAGGGAAGCGATGAAGTTATGCAGGGCTTTGCTGTTGCTGTGAAGATGAAGGGTTTGTATCAAGGTTCAATCTTGCTGAGGATGATGATGGCTTACCAGTCTTTCACGCAGCGCGTAAGCAAGATCTAGATGATACTGTGGCTATCCATCCCACCTCTGCCGAAGGTTAGTGTTGTCTCCGTTGGGTGATTAGCTACTATGCTGATGTGATTTACAGAGCTCGTTACTCTTCGTTGAGGTTCTGACTGGGACTCATTAGTAGTTGCATATTCTATCAAAGCTTGTAATATGGACACAGTAGAAATATATACATTTCGAAAAGGTACACAGCCACACGTTGAACTCTGGCTTTATTCTTACCATTCACGGTCGTCACGACCAATGGAGCCTCTCGCTACTTCCGTTGCACCTTCTCGCACCTCTCAAAAGTCTAATGTTTCCGCCCCATCTCAACAAGGAGCCGGGAGCGTCGCCAAACGGTGTGATATATCGTGACGGTGCCACTCACTGGTAGCTGAATTTGTTTAGATTAGGGAATGAACTAATGTCACTGATGGTGCGATCTATGTTTCAAATGCCCTGCACTTGGTGTTGACCCTTTCTCTTTTGAGCAGATGTCCTCATCGCCAGGCATTGTAACTTTTCGTTCGTCTTGAGATGTACCACGAGGCTCAGTGACCGTTCGATGACAGTCTGCCTTCCCAAAGACAGATGGAAACCTTTTTGAATGGGTTGGCACAATCGAAGGGCCCGAAGGAACAGTAAATGGCCTATTTTCCGATTTTGTTTGACGGCCTCATGACGATTTTCAGATCTATGCGGGCTTGAGTTTCCGTATTTCGATTTCTTTTCCCTCTAATTACCCCTACGTTGCACCAACGATTAAGTTCGATACACCATGCTATCATCCGAATGTTGAACTCGCAGGGGGTGCCATTTGCCTTGATATATTGCAGGTCTGCCGTAACGGTTTTTGCCATTCATTGCCATCTTGATCGTTTCGATACAGGACAAATGGTCGGCTGTCTACAGTGTCCAGACCATCCTTCTCTCGTTACAATCTTTGCTTGGAGGTACGATTGTGTGTTTGAACATTACACTTTCTCATGCTGGTGTCCAGAGCCAAACAATGCCTCGCCGCTTAATCCAGATGCCGCGAATCTCTGGGGCACACCCGACGGTGAATACATGTTGTACATTCTCTGAAACGCGGAAGCTGAGGTGTGCTAGCGTTCAAAACCCAACTCATGAAACATTATAGACCGCTGGGGGATGCTTGAGTTCTGTACCATCATGTAGCGTGGGTGTTGTTTGGGATACAAACATTAGAAACTTCTCCCATACGTTCATTACCGGTTGTGAGTCACTGGATGGTTGTAGGCACGACATGACCTGACATTGGATAGCCCACCTTCGTTAAACATCATGGGGCGGCGCCCACCCCCAACATCGCTTCGTCTGGTCCCTCTGTCACGAACGTGGGTCGAGTTTTGTTGTTGAAGAGTCGAGAGCTGACGGGCATGCAGCACACCGAAATATTCACCCCCTGCGGTCCCGCGACCAGCTGTGACGAGGGTGAGCAGGAGGACGTATATACCGTTTGTATTGAAGGTGCTGGCACCGCTTGAGCCAGTGGCAGTCAGATAATAATAAGAGACAACAGCATTCCCTTTGTCACGAACGATATTGTCTGTGCCCTCGTCGTAGCACGTAATGACCAGCTCTCCTCCAGACCTCTCCTCGCTGTCCCTTTCATCGCACCCACGTCTTCATGATACTTACGATTACGAGGGCAACAGGACCCACTTCCAGCACTTCGCCACGTCCCAAGGCTTACCCGCCTCGCCGTACACCAACCCTCTCGCCAACGCGGCCCACTCCCCCCTCAAGAACAAGCCTGTTCGCTGTGCCCTCCCCTCCGTCTGTCCCACCTTCATTCCCTTCTATTTTCCCAATTCTCACTTTTCTCCAGCAATGGCTCGACAATTCTGACAATCGCTCTCTCTCTCCCCAACACAATTCAGACTTTTCCTCCGCTGGCGGCTCCCCTCCTCCTATAAATCACATTAATCCACCCCTCGCGCCCTCCACACCCTCTCAAAACCCTGACGACGAGATAATCCCCACCGCCATCGTCATCAAAAACATCCCATTCAACGTCAAACGCGAAACTCTTCTTGATATCATCGTACGTACATCCTTCCATCGATTCGTTTATTTCGGCACTCAGTAACTTGCACAGACTTCTTTATCCATCCCCACACCTTATGCCTTCAACTATCACCTTGATCAGCAAGGCTCGTTCCGCGGCTTGGCATTTGCCAACTTCCGCCAGGCTGCAGATGCAGACGCTGTCGTCGCAGCCCTCAACGGATTTGATGTCCAGGGACGTAAACTTCGTGTCGAGTACAAAAAAGTCCTTCAAGCAGGCGAGAAGGAACGAATCGAACGAGAGAAGGCCATCCGTCGCATGCGTTCCATGCAACTAGAAAAGGAACAAGCCACCACCACGCCAATTTACGAAGATTACGGATCCGCCCTTTCTTCGGCCTTCAGTCCCCAGCGTTCTTACTCCTCGGGCTCACCATTCCAACAGTCCCAGTATTCACCACCCACCTCCACATCGGCCTTGCTGGCACCTCAATACAACCTCACCCTTAACTCGGCTCCTCCGGCACCCTCGTCGACGACTCCCAGCGCCTCTGGGAGAAGTTCAGCCGACGAACTGGATCTGAACGATCCATCGACGTTGGAGATATACTCCAGGATCCTTCTTTTTAAGGATGATCACATGCGTGACGAGCTTGCCTTTTCTCGATCTCTCAACCCGAAGCAAAGGAGGGTGGTCCATCTTCTCGCACAGAAACTCGGTGTTTACCATTTCTCTGTCGGAGAGGGCGACGAGAGGTATGCCGTGGTTACTCGGATCGATCCTCAAAGGGTGTGTTTATTTGATTTTCACCACTGTGTCCTCGCTCAGGACTTGTCTGCCAGCACCAGCAACCTCAACCAGGCCAACGTTCCCATACTCTTTCCCGTGCTCCTTCAGCTTATTTGACGCCTCACTCTCAAATGACAAACAGTGCTCTTCTTCGTGCCAAGAAATCCATGCCCGACATGAAGACTCTGCATTCCCAGGCGCCACGCCTCAGCTCCCGTGCATCCAACGGAAACATCCGCGAGGGTTATGCTACCATCGCTTCCCCATCCCGAAGAATTTCTGCTGGATTTTCATCGCTGTTCTCGAATGGGAGTCCTTTTAGTAACAGTGGAGTTCCTCCTGTACCGAGTCTTCCATCGTCCCTGACACCAAACCCTCCTCCCCATGACCCCGTGATTCGACAGCCCCGCGGGCCTGGCGCGAGTGGGTTTGGGAGACGCGAAAGCCGGGTTGGCATTAGCGAAACCCAAACTAGAGGTGGGCTCGACCCCAGGACTTACGAACCATTGGAGATCTGATCATCGGTCAAACCGTCCAGAGGGTTTAGAAGATGGACGTGGTGATTAAACTGCTCATCTAACATCGATTTTACTTGTTTTTACCTGCTCATTCATTCCACTCTAATTTCTACACTGCGCTTTCATCTACAGGCCTTACATGCTGAAGAGGAGTCGCTTTTTCTGGTGTTCAAGGATTGTTATCCTCTACATATCGTACTCCCTGTACTTATTTATGAAAATTTGGACTTGACCTGTGTTTGTCCAGGAAGCTTTTGCATAACAAGCGCGTCTCCAAGTCCAGTGTGCAATATCTGCATTTCCATAAAATGACCGGCACTGCCCTCGTTCGTGCAGCAATCTTCGCCGCAGGGGCTTTAGTAGGTGGTGGAGTCGCAACAATCATCTCAAGTAAAAGACAATCACCTAGGCCTAGTTCTCAGGCCCAGGGAGCTATCGTGGACCTCGATGAAGCTGGCAAGACAAGAATGAGCGGAACCGGAACTGTGGTGGCCCGCATTAACCCCCTGTCTGCTGTACTCAAGTACGGGAATCCTGGTAAGGTCAGACGCGTCGACCACTGCTGATGTACTTATTCTGTGACTAGGCCCCATCGCAGACCCACTCGTGCGTCAAGCCTACGTCGCTGCATATGACCGCCGCCTTAGGCACCCAGCCTGGGTGTGTAGTTTTTTCGAGTGTTGACTGTCGTGCTTAGTCGTCTTCTTGCGTCCAGACGGCGGAGCATCTTACCCAAGCATCCCTGAAACGACGCGGTGGCGGCGACGATGCTGGGGACCGAACTAAATCCACATTTGTGGAAGACGAGTCTTTGCCGGGTGCCTTCCGATCGCGGCTGAAGGATTACTTTAGGAGTGGCTACGACCGGGGGCATATGTAAGTGGTTCGTTCTTTTTCAGGACTTATTTACCTGACGGTGTCTAACAGGGTCCCTGCTGCTGATGCAAAGTTCGCCCAAGTAAATCGCCTTTTTATTGCTAATATGCCAAGTTACATATCATGAAGAAAAAATCATAGGAAGCCATGGACGAGACATTTCTTCTATCGAATATCGCTCCTCAAGTAGGCGATGGCTTTAACCGACACTGTATGTTCCCATTCACAGATTTATGGATCTTCTAGTCGTTGACAACGCTTTTAGACTGGGCATATCTAGAAGATTGGTGTCGACGACAGACAGGAAACTTCAAGGATGTTTACATCTTTACAGTACCGCTGTACTTGCCGCGACTGGACGGCGACGGAAAATGGCGTGTGGTATAGGCGCATGTTCTCTCTCCGCGATGAGATCTGACCAGAAACGATTATTGAAGACTCATGAAGTTATCGGATCCCCTCCTAATGTTTCCGTCCCAACACACTTTGCGAAAGTGGTGCTTGCAACCAGGCCTGTATCGCCCTCTAACCCGGATACTCTCGAAGTTTCGACGGGCGCATTCGTTCTTCCAAATGCCATAATACCCGATGAAGCACCTCTTGAAAGCTTTGTGATGCCTGGTTCGTCGTGCAGTGTAATTGAAGTCCTATGTACACCACTCATTTCAGGTCATTGGATGTAGTTGAAGCCGTTGAACGTGCAGCAGGCCTCACGTTCTTTTCTGATGAGGTCAAGGCAGCATCGAAGCATATATGCAAAACGACAAGTTGTCATGTCATTGTCAGGAGATTCGACGACGCCCAGAAAAAAGGAGGCCGAAAAGCAATTGCAGCACCACGTTAGGTGATTAGAAAATGTAATTTGCTGATATCAATAGTCGGATAATATATCTTTTATGCCCTCCCAATACTTTGAGTCTACCCTTGCTTCGATTTCTTGCTTCGTGAGCCAAGCAAAATCTGGAAACAGCTTTTCACTGGGCCTAGCTTGACCGGCTAAAATGTGGGCTTTGAAAAAGAACGTAATGTTCTGCGAAAAGATGAGGTTCCATTGCACGAGCAAAGAGTGGTCGTACCTCTGCCTCTGGAAGCGTTGTATCCGACAGTGATTGCTTCAGTACGCCAACAGGACTTCGGCTTACGATCCACGTATCCATATGCTCTCCGCATTCAGCATACAAATCCCGTTGTGCAGCCTAATAAACAGAGTCAACAATATAATGGGAAACAAGTGTAAAATTTACACAACCTGATGAAGGAGCTCGCCCTTCTCAAGGCCTCCCTGGGGGAAGCGCCAGAATTCTTTTCCGTCTCGTTTGGTCTGCAGTAAAAGATAGATATTCCGTCGACCTTTACGGTCGAGGCTTCTGAGGTTTTTGCTGCTATCTGCCTCGTGAACTCGTGGCATCAAGTCTTCTTTCTCTTCCTGCAGTGCAAGCTGAGCGGCTGCGGCCTTGTCCGCGGCAGCCTTTTCTTCGCTGACATATTCGTCGTCCTCCTTTTGGAATCTGGGACCAAATGCCCGACGTTCACGCTTCTTCTCCTCGAGGTTGAACTGGGTTTCTAGGAGGGACCCTGGCTTGAAGTAGAAATCATAGGGGAAAGGGTTGTGTAGAGCGCGTCGTATCCGGGCTTGATAGGCGTAATAGGCGCGTTCGAAGAGGGACGGGGTCCTGGTGAGGATGGGAGCGCGGTTCAGGACGACGGCTGTCATGATTTGTGGGCGGACGGAGCGTGGCGGAGGCGGGGCATGGCTGGCCATGTAACGACGGCAGGCGTGGAATGCGACTTGAGGCAACGTTGATCATCGTGGGCAGCGCAGTGGACGGGAAACTCACCATGAGGTCGTTTTCTCGACAACGTCAATAACATGGAAGTAGGTGGCACGTGACTCGGCAAAGCCATGTCTGTTTCGAATGCCTACCTCGACGAGACGACCGCCAAGATCAGGACGAAACCCGTTCCATGGGAGGTCAGAGCTGGGCTCACTTGCGTTCATTTCAGCTCATATTCGTCTTTTCTAGGGCTACCAGCGGGCAGAGTTGGTTACCGGGGAGGAACTGGCACTCATCAAGAAAGTCGATAAACAGCCTCGAGCGAGAATAGAGTCGATTCTTCTCTCGGACGGACCGACATATGCCCTCCTATATCTCCGACTGCTCAAGAAACTTCAACGCGTCGATACCATGCAGTGCATCCTGGTCCTCATTGCAGATGCCCTTGCAGGTCAGGCCTTTCCATTCCAGGTGCCTCCGGCCTCAGATCACCCCAAACCAACTAGATCATCCAGAAAGGGTACCTCTCTTTCTAAAGACGTCCGAAGCCGACCCCGATCTCCCATTTCTGCCTCTACTTCGGTACGTCCTCGTTCTCGTCCGGCAGCTTACCGGACCCACATCAGCGTGAAGGACCCTTGACACACAGGATGATTTTGTCCAACTGAAGGCTATTCAAATACTTACCATCCTTCTCAGGTATGCTTCCCCGACGCAGATCACTCTGGCACTCTTTCCCACCATTCAAACTTCCAGCGCAGAGACCACTCCCTTTCCTTCACATTACATCAAACCCATCCTCGAGACCCTCGCCTCTCTAGTTCAGGTCTCATCGCAAAATAAACGGGACATAGCTGTTCAATGCCTAGAGTCACTGCTCTCTCGCAAGGATTGGCGACAAGCTGTCTGGGCCGTACCTGGTATCATGGCAGGGTATGGAAACTATTGGGCATTATCTTTTTTCAACTCATGCATCTGGTCAGGTTGTTGGATATACTCAAACATAACCTTGGCCCTCAAATGAGTTACCAGGTGGCTTTCTGCCTCTGGCTCTTATCTTTTGAGCAGAATGTCGCCGATGAACTAGACAAGTCTGTGCAATCAATTTCCGTTCCTTGAATCTTCGTGACGAAATTCAATCCCAGGAAATACGATGTGATACCCCTTTTAAGTGATGTTGCCCGAGCTGCAGTAAAGGAGAAAGTAATTCGGGTCATCGTAGCTACTTTCCGGGTCGGATCTGTTACTGCATTACCAACGTCCGCATCGCTGACCTCCTGGAAAAATATACAGAACCTCCTGGTCAAGTCCTCGGCCGCCAACCTGCCGGCCATGCTTGTCGTCCAACTGCTTCCGTTCGTAAAGAATCTTTGTACGCGCAAGTGGCAGGATGAGGACATCCTGGAAGATGTCCAATTTCTCAGGGATGAATTGACTGCCAATTTCCAAAGCCTGACGTCAGTCTCTCTCTCGTGGTGGGTCTCGATAGCATGCTAACATCTGCCATAGAACATATGACGAATATATCTCTGAGCTCTCATCAGGGCATCTGTCCTGGACGCCGGTGCACGAGTCGGAAGATTTCTGGAGGGAGAATGCCATCAAACTCAACGACAAAGATTGCGAACAGCTCAAGTTCGTTTATATTTTCTCGACGCGAATCATCGGCATGCATTTATTTATATCGGCCCATAGAGCCCTAATAAAACTTTTGAAAGAGTCTCATGACCCGGTCGTACTTGCTGTTGCTGCACATGACATTGGACACTATGTCAAGCACTGTGACAGGGGGAAAAAGTATATATTTCTTCCGGATCCCATGATGACATCTAATCATTTCCTATTCCCTCTAGGCTGGTCACCCAACTTGGAGGAAAACAGAGGGTGATGGAGCTCATGACACATTCCGATCCGGACGTGCGTTATCGCGCTCTTCTATCAGTCCAACAGTTGGTCAGTCAGCCATGGGTTACGGTATAATGAGGACAAACCTTCCCCCCCCTCATTCTCCCCCCATCCCACGAATGGACTACCCTTACATAAGGTCGTAATTGCTGTTTCATAATTAGGTCCATAGACTACAACTTGTACTGCAGTCGGATCTATGCTGCCACCCATACTTCAGAAATGACGTCCCACTCCTTCAAGGTTCGCGCTCTTCTATGCATTTCGCCCCGCGTAAAATCCTCGAAATGTTGAGCGTCTCTAACAAAACTATCATCGATAAGGAGAACGCGAAGACCCCCCACTGTCGTAAAGCCCTTGCGTAATGGTAGATACGACAGCTCGAACTCTTGGATGGCGGTCAGCTTCTGCTCTCCTGGGTGCGAGGTGGCAGAAACCTCAATGGGAGGCAGCAGAAGAACAGACGATCCGATGAAGGTGACATTGTTCAGTCTCGCTTGGTGCTCGTCCGATCCGTCAAAGTATGGGGGAGGCAATATTACCGCTTCGCCCCCGCCCGTCCGCAAAAGGTCCTGATCTCGGGTATGTTGTCGCTGCGTCGGGGAGGCAGCCACAAGCAGCTTTTGGTTTGCAAGGGAGTAGTCATAGGAGTGAATGACCATGGATGTAGGGGTGGAATATCCAGAGGAAGTAGGACGCGAGTTCGGTGCGTCTGGAATAGGGCCGGTAGGACCGAGTGAAGGTGCGGTGATACGGGGAGGCTGGAGGTGTTGCACGGCGAGTGACACATGTCTGCCTTGCTGGACTCGGTCTGAGGCTGCTGACGAGGATAAGACCAGGCTGAAGAGGATGGTAAAAGGCTCGTCCACCCTGACAAACCGCCGGAGATCGTCTCGAATGACGAGGCAAACTTCGAGATCTGGGATGGATACTGGGGTAAGAGCTTGGAATGGAGATTTTGGGCGAGTATGTGGGATGGGGGCGGGCTGGTGGAGGGCTGGGGATCCTGGACGTGACTGGGACAATTGGGGGGATTGAGGACGAGAAGGGGGCATGGAGCGTTTAAGGTAAGGGGGAACGGCGGACGCAGGTGATTGTGTTGGGGGTGGTGGGACAGGTATCCGACGCGAGAGCATGGAGGTCAAGAGCCGGCCGGGCTCGCCGAATGAGGACCTCCAAGAAATATCAAGACGACCGAGAGGGATGACAGTGCCGGGGGCATAGATGATGGGTATAAGTGGAGCTGGATGTGGAGTGAGTATGTAGATATATTGTCGTATATCTTGAGGCTTCATGAGAGCCATAGAACCGGAAAACAAGGGCTGATGTTCTCCATCAACAAGGGTGGTGTTGGGATCATCGACGGTCCAGCCTTCTGCACACTCAAATTGCATGTTTTCGAAATGCATGGAATCTGGCGTGAGGTTCTGAATGTGAACTTCGAGGAAAACCTTGTCCCTTTCAGAGGGTTTGAGAAGTGCGGAGGGGGACATCGTTGAATGGACTTTGGTTTTGACCGAGAGAGGGTTGGTGATCTATAAGAGTGTTTTTAGCATAAGGGTGGATCGCAACGAGCAGATCGAGTCACAGCAAATTTATAATATTTGCGAAAAGTCTGGAGGGTTGGGTCGTCGGTGCTCTCGCGTGGGCCAGGAGGTGGGCGGAAATTCGGCGGCGATCGATAGGTGACGCAGCAGGCGAGAACATGCTGACCTAGTTCCTTGATCTCATGGGTGACCATGCATTCCAAGGTGTCTTTAGGGGAGATCTTGTAATGGGGACCGCCGAATTCGGCGAGGAGGATCTTGGAAGTGGCAGTCTGAATCTCCACCTTTAAAGAAACGGCGTCTACGTCGACGGGAGCTTCGTTGTTGACAGAGAGGCAGCTGGAGAAGGTCTCGCCGAGCTGGATGGAGCCAAAGGAAGAGGGAAGTGTGAGGAGCTCTGTGGGATTGGTCAGATCTCTGAGGGTCTTTGGATGGCCGGGGAGGGGGTCGGGGTCCTGGAGGGAGGTGATGGCGGCAGTGGAGTGGGCCTGGGGGGAGGTCAACGGGCAACAAGAGATAACTCGGGAGGATAGCGCACTGAAAAGGCGGGCGAGCTGGAGAAGAAGGGTTGCCACGCGGATGCGAGCTCCGGGCGCTGTGGAGAGCGGTGGTCAGAGGGTTTTGGATGGCGGTGACAGCGGTGGACGCACGGAGACACGCATGACCTTGAGCGACAGCGGCGGCGGCGACGACGACGCGTCGTCTGCCATCGGGGGGTGGTTTGTCACGAGGTCACGGCGTGTGACACGGTTGGTTTCCCAATGCCGCCATCGTCGAGCTCGCCGGACAGCCAGCGACGGCGGAGGCCAAAGCCCCTGGCTCGCTCAGAATCTTTGCTCGGAACCATAAAAAACATCGTAACCGCCCCCTTGTCCTGGTTTGCCAGCACAGACGACCTCGACTCGTCCAGCGGCAAGCGCAGGCGTCCCATTCCTTCATCGCAGACGGACGATGACGACGACGACGACGACGATGCTGCCCGCCCACAGCTGAACAAGCGCATGCGGGTACGCAGCCCCAGTCCCCCGCACATGGCGGCGACAACGCCCGTGCCGTACCTCGACCCCCCCGCTTCTGCATTCCAACCCCAGCCCGCTCGTTCTATCACGTACAATCTACATCACAATAATGCCTCACTTAATCGACAAGACTCCCTGTCCCGCACCATGTCCATTGACCCCCCTGCTCGTCCCCTCGTGTCAGCATCGCGCCCCCTCAGACGCGACGTCTCCACCGAGGGTGGCAGCTTCATGCGATCCTCCGCTCGCGACCTCTCCCTTCCACCCTTGTCCTCCCATCCGTATTTCCGCATCCGTACCTCCACCACTCCCCAGCCCCATCCCTACCGTGATAAATCAGAGCCCCCTCCCCTCAGCTCCCTCACCTCCAACCCCACCTTTATCAGAGCTCCGCCCACAACCGACTCTCTCCACGTCGCTATCCCAACTCAGCCATCACTCAATCTTGGCTCACTAGCCAGCTCTGTGCGTTCTGTACGCCTCTTTCTTCTCGCCGCCTGTTTCCTCCGAAATTTGTTTTCATCTCCCTTTTTTAGACCCGATCGCCTGTCAGGCAACACAGTTCGCTGTTCGAGACAAATGTTGAGCATAGCAGCATCTGTGGGTCTTCATTGTTATCGATCTGTTTTTTAAATGTTCACGACTTCTCAGCTCCGCGTCCGATAAGCACTATTGAGAAGGCCCTCCACGAACTCGATATTTACAAGACCCCCCTCGTCCCAACTCGCCTTCGTTCTTCCAATACGCCGGCGCCTCCTCACACGTCCGACTTGTTCCGATCTCGTCGTACCTCCCAGCTTGTCTTGATGCAGGAGGACAAACGATCCAGCCGCCTTGGACTTAAAGCGAAAAAGACAGAACCACCTATCGCGAACGAGACCAAACCATATGCTGGTCAGGGTGGCATGAAAAAGTTGCTGGCAAGGAGGAAAATGGAAATAGACGAACACGTCCAGGAAGAAAAGGTGCGAGCTCACAAAAGCAATGACCACGATCAGTCTGCACTCGAACGCGAAGATGGCATGCTTGATGCCCGTTCCAAATTTGACAGAGACGTCGAAAAACCGAGTCGCGATGCCGATATTCCTTCCCGTGTCTCCCCTTTCCTACCAACTGATCCGTTTTCGAGCACTTCCACTTCGGCTCTGGATCAAGGACCAACATCCTCACTCCGCGTTGGTCGCACTAAGACCAGTCGAAACCATTATGCCCGCCCAGCTGCTCGACCCATGCGAACGAAATTCTCTGCTGCTTATGACGACGACGCTATGGACGATGGAGAAGAAGCCGAGTGGAGGAAAGAGAAGGAGACGTTGGAGGAAGCTGCGAAACGTGCACCAACTTTCAAGGTCGCTGAAGGGTTCACGTTCGCTAAAGGCGTATGTCTACTCTCTCGACTATGAATTTATCTGACCAGTTATGTATCAGATTCCACCCATTAAGCACGACCCGACGGGTTCCAAAGAACCACCGATTCCTTCCTTGCCCTTTTCATTCGCAAAGGCAGCTCCGACCATGGAGGCCCCTCCGGCAATCCTGCAGCCACAGCCAACAATCTTGACACTTTCTTCCACTGATTTTGCATCCCCTTTTATCGCTCCCTCCACTACGGTTCCTCAAACTGGTGCCACCTCGATTGTAGAGCCTGCTCTACCGATGTCAGTTCCTGATCGCCCAGTGTCTACTGGAGCCCCTTCTCCGCCTGCCACCAACGTCAACGGAGTTCCAAACTTCTTTGTCAACTCTCCGGTGTTGGCACAGTCCGTCGCAGTACCCAAAACACCCCCCTTGGTTTTCTCCAGAAACCAATCCGTCGTAGCCCAGGCTGTTGAAAGCAGTACCGTCACTGCTCCGCTTTTCGCTTCTAGTATCCCCGTCAAGGATACAGATAACCCCCTGTGGGAGGGTGAGCATGTATCAACAGGCCCTTTGACACTTTTTGGGGGATTTAATCCAGTGGGCGATGCAGCTACCACATCCGAAAGCCTGGTCCCTCCGGTGTTGCAAGCCCCGATTCCTTCAAAAGTATTATTTGGAGTTGTCGAAAAGAAGCAAGAGGATGTTGCGCCTGCACCGCCAGATTTTTCCGGGACGTCAGTGGGTGCCACCACCAGCGCGCCTTCCTTTTCCTTCGATGGCGTTCCAAAGCCCATCACATCATTCCCGGCATCGAACCTTACTACGTCGACCACATTGTTCGGCTCGAACTCGTCCAAATCCAGGGAGACCTCTTTACCTGAAGTTGCAAGCAAACCGGCCGCTGGTCTATTCTCCTTTGCCGAACCCGCATCGTCTTCAGCAGACTCCAAGAAGTTGACGGCTTCTGAATTATTCCCGTCTACCCAGCCGTCCAAAACAACAGGTCCTCCAACATTTTCTTTTGGTCAATCGGGAACATCGACATCGTCAGCGTCGGACACTTCAAAGCCATCAAAACCATTTTTCGGCGGATTCTCCGCACCAGTTGAGGCTCCCACGGCGCCGTTCAGCGGCTCAGGGGCAGGAGGGTTCAGTTTCAGCGTTAATAAAGAATCTGGGCAGAAACCGACGGGCACGCCTTTTGCCTTTGGTGCCGCTCCAAGCACACCCCCTCCTGTCGAAACCAAGAGCAGCTTGTTTAATTTCAGCGCTACTACATCTGCTACCCCGGCACCCGCTCCCATAGGTTTTAGCTTCAGTAGTGGAAGCGAGGCCCCGTCGACCGCCGCTGTAAAGTCGTTTAGTTTTGGTCAGCAGGTCCCCATGATCTCGACGGAGCGGCCATCGACACCGCCGAAGAATGAGGAGATGAACATGGATGAGAGCCCGACCAGAGATGTACAAGAGGCGGTCAAGCTCAGTGAGAGGCCGACCCTGGGTGGTGGCGGGTTTTCGTTTGTGGCCAATGGGTCTTCGTCACCTTTCTCATTTTCCACTGGGTCTTCGGGCAGCAACCCCTTTGCGAAGATCAGCAAGCCTGAAGAGAGCAAGCCTTTTGGAGGTTTTGGGCAGCCAAGTTCGGCTGCGGCGGCTTCGACAGGTTTTAACTTTGGGCAGCCACAGGATAAAGAGCCTTTACGGCCCTCGACGGCCGGGTCGTTTTCGTTTGGTGCATCTGGTTCGACAGCCGGATCTGGTTTCAGCTTTGGAGCGCCTGGGGCCAACGCCACCAGCAATATGTTTGGGTCAGCATCGGCCTCGTCGGCTCCTAGCAGTCCGTCGACATTTGGGAATCAAGTGTCATCACCGTTTACGTTTGGGACGCCGCTGCCTGCGTTCGGGTTCGGATCAAGTCAGCCAGCTTCGCCCGCAGGGGGTAACGTGAGCCTGCCTGCGCCGACGACTCCAGGGGGCTTTGGCGGAAGTGGGGTGAGTTTTGGACAGGTGCCGTCTGGATCGCCTTTTGGTGTGACTGCTTCACCTGCTGCGCCTGCGAATGGGGCTCTGTTTACGATTGGGGCAGCGCCAGCTGCGACGGGACCTGGTTCTGGGGCCAGACCGATCCGAAAATTGCCGACGCGACGGGGTGCCAAACGCTGAAAAACCGGTTTGGTCAGTTGTAACTTGCTTGCGGTGTTGGTGCCTTTATCGAATTCGATGTATGTCAACGCATGCCATCTCTCCCGAGTTGTTAGGTTCCCGAGTGGCGTAGCGAGGTGATGATTTTGAAACCAGCGTTCCACATGACACCTACTCAAGTTCTCCAAATGATGTCCTTTCCTCTCACATGTTGTTGCTCTGAATGTTATCCATCACTCCATCTATGACGGGATTGTTTCGTTATCCAGCTGTATCAGATTAGCAGGTTTCTTTCAGGGCTCAAGGCCTTATCGTTCGTATGGATATACAGTACACATAAGTAAATAGGTAGGTACCGCGGCTGACTGCCATGTTATGACAGATATCTTGTGACTTGACATTGTGATGAGGGATAATACAGAAGGGAAAATCAGTAGTCCGGCGGTACGGGGATTATCGAAATAAGTTGAATGAACAAAACAGGGAAAGGATCACAAGGGGAGACCGTTGATGAGACGGTGCGAGATAACGTCAAGAAGGAATCCGGCGAGGATGACCTTGCCGACGAGAGGTGTTCCTAGGAAAAAGTTGCGACATTCATCGGAATGGTCAATGTCTGTGATGAGCAACTGTGAAAAGAGGAGGTACGCTGCGGCGACCAGGCCGGCGTAAAAGAGGGGACCGTGGTTGTTGAGGTAAGCGCCGTAAGCGAGAAGGTAGAAAAAGGCGAGGGCCGTGAGAGTGGTGACGTGAAGGGTGTATTCTCGGCAGAAGAGGGCAGGAGAGTGAATGCCGATCTTGATGTCGTCTTGCTTGTCCTGGGGTCGTTTGTTTTTTGGGTTTAAAATTTAAAAGATGGAGGGAAGGCATACCTGGTGCTGGTAAATGGTTTCGTAGGTGATGGTCCAGCAGGTGGCGCCGATGTAGACGGGGAGGAGAGTGGACCAGGGCAGGGTGTCGTCGGGCGTGAGATCGGCCCAACCCATGAAGATGCCGACTTTGAACATGAGACCCTGAGGTGGGCTGATGGTGAGATGGGCAAGTGTGAGAGAGGTTGGCAGGGGTGCGGACCAATGGGATGGGAGCGAAGCTCATCCAGCGCTAAAAGGGGCAGTGGAGGTTAGGAGGGGTTGGACAGGTGCGGTGACTGACGTGCCTTGCAGGTGGGATAAATGATATATATTGGCCAAGCGAACATAGAGACCCTTAGGCTGGGAGGGGCGAGTGAACGATAATGAAATACGGAGGGAAATCACGTACGCGGTGGGTGATAAGCAGGTGAAAGCGAGGTAAAAGCCGATGATGACCTGGCAAGCAAAAAAGATCCAGGCCCGGCGGAGGGTGATGGCGCCGCGGGGGAGGGGGCGGTCCTTTGTGCGTTCGACGAGGGCATCGATGTCAGCGTCGAGGATGTCGTCGATGGTCATGATCTGCGGGGTGGTGAGGGTGAGATAGAGGGGGGGGAGGGGAGATTTACGAGGGACTTGATGCCGAAGCAGAGGGGGACGTAGAGGGCGAGGCGGTGGACGGCGAGGGTGGCGGGGATGAGGGGGTGGGCGTGGTAGGCCATGGCGACGGACCAGGCGGTGGGGAGCCATACGACCCAGAAGCCGATGTTGTTGTGCAGACGGGAGAGCTGCCAGCAGGCGTGGGCGAGCTGGGCGACCTTTGCCATGGAGAGTCCATCAGTGCCGACTCGGAGATCTTAAGAACAGACGCGACGCGATGCTGACATCATCACGAAGCTGCTGACACCAACTCCCTCATGTCAACCTCGTGCCTAATCACAAGATGCTGACGTCATCACTCCCTCATGCTCCTCCGACGTCTGTCCACCGCCGCCACCACCCGCGACGCCTGGCTCTTCGTCGACTCCGTCTTCCCCGTCAGACTCGCCCGCTGGGAGTGCGTCATCACCCCCTCCCCCACTCACAACCATCTCATCCCACAGTCTCCGCCACTACATCGGTCTTCTCCGCGAGCAAGACCTCCTCGCCGACATCCACGCCCGTCTCCAGCGCGTCAATGCACACAACTTTACCGTCCTCTCCCTCCACCCCTACCACAAGGACGGCGGCGTCTTTGTCCACTTTTCCTACGCCGACACCGACGCCGCTCTCCCCGCCATCGACAACAAGCTCTCCAACCTCGTCGCTGAACACGGTCCCTTCCCCTCCTGGCTCGGCCTCCATCGCGGCCACTTTTGGCTCGTCAAAGGCACCCCATGGATAGAGGCAAATCCTTCCTTCTCTCCTTCCCCTTTCGACTTATATCCCAATCCAGGACATGACGCGTTACGCGTCGCCCATTCTCCAAGTCACCTTTGATGGCCCCGACCTCGAGGAGCAATCCCTCTATCACCTCCTTCGCGTATGTCTCCTTCGCTTCCTCGTACATCTTTTCTTACCACTCCATAGCCCTATGGTCGCATCAAAAATCTCGCTCCACCCGTCCCAGCACCTCCCAGCACCCTTCGTTCGTCCACAGTCACTTTTGCCCGCCTTCGCTCCGCTACCATTGCCCGAAATGTCCTCTACGGCTGCACCCTTCCCTCCACTCGACTACGCACTTCCTATCAACGCCCAGTACAGCCTCACGTCTTTCGTGATTGGTTTTCCACTCACCCAAAAATCTCCTTGCCCATCATCATCTTCTTACTCGGATCACTCACCTACACAGTTCGTCTACATTTTACCCCAATCAAAGTCTAGTCCCACTCGACCAAAAACAGATCTTTGACCCCATCCGTTCTCTGATGGTACAAGCAAAACTTGAAGATTCTTTCAACTTCCGCGGTACAATCCCCATTGATCGCTTCCCCTTCCTCTCCTTACCCTATTTAGATTCCAAATTCTATAGATGGCTACGCATCAACACCATTGATCGCCTTGCACATACTTGGAATGCATCGTCCACACAAATCACGCCATTGCCAGATCCTATCTGGAAGGAAAGAGATGAAGCTTCTGCTGTCATCAGATCCTATCTCTCCGACTTTCCAAGTACGTCGTCTCCTCTTCCCACTCCCCCAAACCCGCATTCCCCTTCTAGATTCGGTCGCATTTCTCCATGGGCCACAAGGCAGCGGAAAGATCGAAATCGCCCATGCAGTTCTCAAGGAAGCTCGTCGGTGTGTACATATCATCATCCTACCTGTCTCCCTGTCACCCCCATATCAGGACCACTCTCGTGATCGACTGTCGGGAGCTCCAGAAAGCTACTTCTGACACCCAAGTCATTGCCACTCTCGCGGCTCAGACAGGCTATCGGCCTGTCTTTACCTTTTTGACTTCTGTCAACAACCTCATCGATTTGGCTAGCGTTGGCTTGATTGGCCAAAAAGGTACAGCCCTATCTGCTTCACAAGGTTTGTTTGCCAACCTCCCCCAGTTGGCCTCAGTTCCTCTCTTCCGGAGCAGCTCCAACAAATCCTTACCGTTGTCGCGACAGCCCTGAAAGGCGTTGCCTCGTCCCACCGCACTAAAATAAAGCAAAGGCTCAAAACGTTGGAATATGACATTTTACAACAGGAAGCCGATGCTAGAAAGAGGGATAAAATTCTCATGGGAATCTGGCATGATGGTCGGCTGGATTGCGTCGCCGGAAACGGAATCATGAGCGAACTCGGAGTCGGCGACGAGTTATTCTCAGAAGGCGACGGCCCCCCCCTTTTGCATATGGAAGAACATCCTGAGGAAGACGGACGAGAGTTTGTGAGAAAGCAGAGGACGAAAGAGGAAATGGAAGCCGTTGGAGCACTGCCAGTCGTCTTGATCCGCAACTACGCAGCAAAAGTGGGCTCGAGCCGGGACGAGCAACTATTAACAGTGTTGGCACGGTGGGCGGCCATGTTGGCTGAAAATCAGGTTTTTCCCCCCACCCTACTCGGTTCCACATTCCGTAACCATCATCGCTCTAGATTGCGCATGTCATCGTCCTGAGCGACAATCGCGAGAATTCTAAATTACTGACAAGAGGTATGTTGTTGGACGGTTGGTATTCTGGATTACGAACCCCGTATAGAATTGCGTACCAAGCCTCTCGTCACCATCGCCCTTTCCGATGCCGATTCGCGAAGCTCTGTCTCGTTTGTGCAACAGAAACTGCGAGATGCGGACATACAGGTAGACTTTACGCCGGAACAAGTAGCCTACATAGAGCGCTTGGGCGGCCGAGCAAGCGAACTCAACAGCGTAAACCATTTCATTTCCGACCTCGCAACGTCTGACCGCATGTCGCCCTCAGCTCATCCACAGAGTTCGGAATGGGCAGCACGTTGAAGACGCGGTAGAAGATATCATTAGTCGATCCGTCGAGGAACTTCGAAAGAATGCCTTTGGGGACGACATGGATGATGCCAACAATTTGCCATGGACGCGGGAACAGGCATGGGCCGTTGCGAACTCACTTGCAAGGAACGCCGAGGTACTTCCTGCATCTCGTGGTTCGGGCCAAAGCGGTCGATTGAACCCATGACTTGCAGGTTCCTTACCACAAGGTCCTTGTGGATTTTCCATTCAAGGGCGACGAAACCGCCCTTCGAAGCATGGAGCATGCGGAACTCATATCTGTCGTTACCCAAGACGGTAGGCACCCGATCCCCGGATGGATGGATCGGAACACTGACGTGGTCTCGTTGACAGGTCGTCCGTCAACGATAAGGCCGGGGAGGCCGGTTCTAAGATGGGTGTTCGAGCGCTTGGTGAAGGGTATGAGTAACTGTTTTTTTGTCATGAAATCACCCGTTCATGAGCGGCGGATGAACAGATCCGGTTTTCCACGCTACCCAAGATATCGCGTTCAACGAGAAGCTGATCGCATCGGCTGAGAAAACCGTTCGCGCGTGTGAAGAGGAGCTGACGACACTCAGGACCATCCTTCCCTTGGAGGATCGACCGTGGTGGGCTTTGGGCTTTGGGCGCAGGCGGGCGACGCGTGCGAGAATACGATACTTGGGTGAGAAAATGATGGACGCTGAGAGCAAGATTGAGACGCTGGAGAGGAAAACTAGAGACTTGAAGGAGGTTTTAGCTAAAGGAGGGTAGACACTAGAGTACTTTATCGCGTTACGTCACGTTGACACGTGACGACACCGCCCTTCCTCATCATGTCGATACCTCGTCTGGACGAGCTACAGAAAGCTGCCAAGTCGATAGTCGACCAATCGATTCAGGAAGGTACCTTGAAGCAAGTCGTCCCCTTCCTCTTCCAAACGAGTGAGCTCGTTGACTGAGAGGGCCACAAGCACTTTGACGGTGCTTACTGTTCTTGCAAAGCTAGAAGAACAGTACGATCTCGAAACTGGGTCATTGAAGGATAAAAAATATAGGAAACCACTGAAAGAGGTCATCATGGTGCGTGTCTGGTCATCGATAGTCGTGGCGCGGTGGTGACCCAGAGCGCAGGCAGCAGCTGAGCAGCGAAAAGCTACTTCAAGTACCGCAGCAGAAAAAAGCCCATCTCGGAAAGATGACGATATGGAAGAGGATGACGCTAGTGCACCGGCCACAGAAAACCCTGCGTCTAACAAGAAGCGCCGGAGGACCGAGAACAAGAAACAGTACAAATCAGCTGTGAGTGGTGGTGGTCTCGGGTTCTCTTGCTCTCTTAATCGTTTTACACAATGTAGGAGGTGGTCGAATCTTCAGGGATGGAGGACGAGGGACACATGGAGCCTGGTGTCTCGGAACGCAAACAAAAGGTGGAGGATGATGTGGTATCATCTCGTGGATTGTCTGCTTAAAATTCATGGTTTTAGGATGAGTCGAAAAAGCTTGAAAAGCGACGAAAGGTGGAACGTCAAGGCGAGAAGGTTGAGACCGAAATGAAAAGCTCGTTGAAAAAGGTGATTCTGTCGAGGTTACTTCACTCTGGATGATATTTATTGTTCTAAACTTGAAGAATCCGGAAAAAAAGAAGGCTGAAAAGGTGAATGAATGTCCCGTATTACATTACTTTTCGTTCTCATCTGACTACAGGACGGCACAAAGACCACGCGAAAGAAGAATCCGAAAGAGGAGCTCGGTGAGGATGAAGCGACGATCAAGCGGTTGAAGGTAAGCCTCCAAGTTGCGGGGTAGAACGACATAGCATGGTGCTCATTTCATACAGTCTTTTGTTTTGGCATGCGGTGTTCGCAAATTATGGTCCAAAGTCTTCCAGGACTGTGATGAGCCTTCGCAGCAAATCAAGAAATTGAAAGAAATGTTGCGCGAGTTGGGGATGACTGGAAGGCATAGTCTTGAAAAAGCGAAGCGGATCAAGGAGAAGCGGGAGTTGGCTCAGGAGTTGGGTAAGTACACATCGTTTATTGTTCCCAATGAACGTATAACGATTGGAAATGCTGATGAAAATTGGGTAGAGGACGTCAAGTCTTTTGAAAAGTCTGTCATGCGGAAAGGACGGAAAACAAAATCGTCAGAGGGTGAGGACGAAGACTCGGAATCCGAAGACGACGGCAAGCCAGCGAAACGCAAGGTAGGCATTGTCCATTTGATTAGATTCTTGCCATTGACATCATACATTATTGCCGCATGAAGCAAACAGCTCGCCAGAGTATAACAGCATTTCTAGGCGATCAAAGCGATGATGACTAGCATGGTTACTGATCAAATACTCGGAATAATACCCTGGTCGACATAAGCGGCGGCATCGTTCGCGCATCTGCGACCTTCCATTTGGAATATTCAACTGCGGGACTCAAAGAGTTTGGCTGTCGGCGCAGAGTCAGGAAGTGGAGAATTTTCGTCTTGGAATGGCGCCGTTCTAAACGGTGGGTAGAACTGAATTGATTAGGCAGTCTCTGTGAGAAGTACAATATACCCATTCGACGCCAATGCAAACGTTCTCGGCATTACAAAACTTTAGGCGCCCCATTAAAGCTGGAATTCGGCTGCGCAAATTCAAAGAATGATATTAGGGATGGATTTTGAATTGAGTCTGGCAAACGAGATCAGGTGTCTCGCGATCACCGCGGCACATACCAGAAATGTCAGGACAGTCCCAGTGCGCGGAATGTATGTCACTCCACCGTTTGCTTGTAATTGGATCTGCTTATCTGTGAGGGCCTGTGATCATGTAGAGCCGATAACACCAGAAGTGTCGGTCGTGCATGGTTATCATATTTGGAAGGATGTGATAAGGATCAGGTGGCCTAGCGCATTTCCAACCCAGGTTTAACTAGCTGGCGAAAAAGGGTTTCCAGAATCTGCCGCACAAACCGGAGTACCACAACTTAAGGTTAGATGTGGAGAGAAGGTGACAGGATAGATCTGATAAACCATGCTCTGGGGATAGAACTCGGCACCGGGAAGTAGTAGGACCGGCAGAACTGTCCCAAACGAAGGCTAACTTGCCTCGCGGGGATCCACACGACGGTTTTTTGGTTAAAGTGCGAACCAGTAGCCCAGGTGGTACAAGTCCGCGGTATATAGCCTGTCGATGCTGCCGTAGAGTACATAGCTGAGGAGCGAGCGGGCTCCCGAGTCAGATATACAATTGCTACGAGTGCAGAGCAAGCGAAGCCAGTGTTAATTATGACGTCCTCGGAGGTTCCCTCCATAGCCAGCACCCAAGATGCAGGACTGAGCCCCGACACAACTCGGGCTGGATTCACAGAGGCAAGATGGTTCGATAGGCGTCCACGAAGGTCAGAAAGCTCTGCAAGGGCGACTGAGGTCACAATGTGACAAAGATGCTTTGATTATGTCGTTCACGGTGCACACCACACCCTCTGGTTCGTCAGTTCGACTGGCATCCCCCATCTCCATTAAAGCACCAGACTTTCCAGGATTTCTATTGCCATCAATTCACTCAGCACCCCCCTTCTTCACGTCAGACCACATCGTTGCCGTATCCAACTCATGACTGACTTGACCTATCAGGGAGCAACCCAACCCTGTTACCCGATCGACAGCGACTGAGCAATGGGTTCGTTTGCTGCTTTCCTATGCTCGGCATCGGAGACTGTTCCTTCTTCGTCTTGAGGATGCAGAAACATCAGGAAGCGATTGGGACGAGGTCTTGCGGAATGAACGCATCAATCGTACGTCGGGAAACAACCAAACTACCAAGACCTAATGTCTTCTTGCAGGAAAAATTCTTCCTTCTCACTTGGCACAACTACTTGCCACGATGGTTGCGCAAAATGTCGCAGCATATGAACCAGCGAAACAAACCCGAGCCGTTTTACTCTTCTGGAGACAACCCGAAGAGTGGGCCGAGGTCCTTCACAACTGGGTAACCTGTCCACACACCACTAGCCCTCTCGCTCATGATAGATGTCTTTAGGCGACGGAAACAGGGCAACTCAACACCATATTAACCTTCTACGATATTACGGATCCCCCAATTGAGTCGGAGTTGTCCGGGCTACCTGTCTCTTTACTACGTCGAGTAATAGCGATCCTGACGAGGACAGGGAGAGCTCAGACGATCGGCGTCGCCGATGGCGAGGGCGTCAGGATCCTTACAGGACGACGCTGAATGACATTGATTTATTAGATTATCTCATCTCGCGCCCACGTGATCCTGTGTGACCAGTAAGCCAAACGCGTCGCGCCGCGAATTCGACGTCTTGCTACCACTCCACTTTGTGGCTCCCATGGCCAGTCTTCATTGTCAGATATGTTTCTCTGACTATGCTGTCTCAGATTTCCGTTTCTTTCCCTGTGGCAAGTCCTTCACCTCGCTGGGCGATTGTCGTTGTCCAGACTCTGAACAACAGGTCACGGGTTTTGTGTAACCTGTACCGATGCTTTATTTCAGCGCAACACCGTTTGCCCGCATTGTCGCGCTAGGCTTCGTCGTAATGACGCCCACGCCATCTTTCTGGACGTCGTTTGGACCGATCCCCAGGTCGCCGCTGTAGCAACGGTGGTGGAAGGACTAAGTAAGATGGACAGGCATTCTAAATTGATCAGTGTTGCAACAGCAGCCAAGAAGATCAAAAACGTCATGACTAGTGTGGAAGGTAGAGAGGACTTGGTGGTATGTTTCCAACTCTACATGTCCTTGGTATTGATTCCAAACCACGTCTGGCGCCACAGGCTGAGGTCCTCAAGGCTATCAATGACTTTAAGGACAGGATAATACCCGTATTTAGCGAGTTGAAACAACAGGCAAACCAAATCACGACAATGCATGACGATCTAGAAAGATGTCGATTGGAAACCCGCGCCCTGAAAACCAGCCTGCAACGCGTTCAACCCCTTGAGCAGGAGCTCGCAGAAGTGCGATCAGCCTTGCAACAAACATCAGGTCAACTTGAACAGGCCCTGGCGCTGGCAGAGAAGGCGAGTGGGGATCTGGTCCAATCTCGTGAAGAGCTGCAAGCATGTCAAACGACGATGGAAGAGATGGAAGGGAACGTTCGCCGGTATAAAGGCCAGCTCCATGGGCATAGTGACCTGGTGAATAAATTCCTCAACTTTGCGCAAATGGAGGTTGAATTGACCTGGCTCTAGGCACGGAAACAAACGGAAAAGATCAAATCCCTGAAAGAACGCTTGGCACTATGCCAAGCAGGAGTGCGAAAGACCACCATACAAGAACACCTGGACCTTGCCCATCAGTCTAACAAGTCAATGGTGTGTTTATATGGACATCTACAGCACTGGCAGCCACCCATTCATTGTCTAGAATCACATTCATTCTGGTTCTCCTGCTCGAGGTGCCGACGCTCCATGTTTACACCCGGAGGCCTCGAGGTCAGCAACAGTCAGGGCGAACAGGCATGATCGACGCGGCTCCTGGGAGCCTGATTTTGATTCTATGCCACAGCCTGGTACGTTTGGATCGGATTGGCAGCTACGTAGGGAAGATTTGAGACAGAAGAGTGCAGCGGAAAGTAGAAGTAAGGTGTTCCCTATAGTGCTGGACAGACATGGGCATCCAGTGAAGGCGGTTCAGCTTGGCTCAAGGAGGCGTGGTCATTTCAAATGATTGTATCCCAAGTAGATAGCAATTACGTTATCGTCTTTCTCGTCATTTCCTCATCGCTGCAACTATGCAGCACGGCGTCAGGGCGGGTCCTTCCCAGGAACGCGAGGAGATTGAAGCATTCTTCACCTTTTTCGCAGCATTCAGGCTTTCTCGGTCCGTGACGACGGTCCCCGACCTCAGCGATGGAGCTGCTCTCTTCGAGGTCCTCTCTCTCGTGTGTGTACGAGTCTCGATATTGCGCAAAAGATTGCTTTAATGACCCGAATCATGCCTGAAATTGTAGCGATTCTGACTATTTCCGCCAATCGACACGACCTTCTGCACAACCGTCCGAAAACTGGGTTTTACGTTTCAGCACCTTGAAGCGTCTGTATCGGCTGATGATGCAGTACTTCACCGATGTCCTCCAAAAACCGACAGCCGCTCTAGACGTACCGGACTTGCAAGCCATCGCCAAAGACCATAACCTTTCTGCGACACTTATCATGTGTCGCCTTACAATTGCCATCGGGGTGCAATGCGAACAGAACAAACAGTTTATTGATAAAATTCAAGGATTGAGTGAGACAAATCAGCATCGTCTCATGAAAGCGATTGAACAAGTGCGGATACTCTTTTTAGGTCATGGCGTCAAACACACTCACTGTTAACCCTAGGTCATGACTCGCATTCCCGCAAACGACGACATAGGAAACCAGAACATGACCGAGTGCGTCTTGCTATTCAACCTTTTGTCTATCGGCTCAACCTTTCTCAGAGATGACCATTACTACCGCGTACAATCGGAACGTAGTCAGGTTTTTTCCGAGAAGGAGACTCTTCAGAGGGTATATGAAGCGTTGATAGAGGAACACCGCATCCTCCAAACTAACTTTGATGACACCGTGCACGAGAAGGACGACGCATTGGCCCGGCTCAGGCAGCTGAGTCGCGAAGCCGATGGCAGGCGGAATGACAAAACGGACGGGATAATGAGGACTGAGATTGAAAGGCTCAGGGCTGAATTGTAGGTACGGTATATTTCCATCATAACGTGTTTTTCTCAAGTGATGATCCAGGCGGAAGAGTGAAGACAACCTCGCAATGGCGGAAAGTGAGCTGGACAAGCACACCAACCTGATCACAGAGCTCACCAAGAAGATTGACGACCTGCAACCCAAGGCCGATTCAGCTGCGAAACTCAAAGATCAACTTGATGAGTAAGTCGCAATTGGTATTTCGCGACTATGTGACCCATCCTGGTATGGTGTAGATACCGCCATGCAGCAGATAAATTACAAAAGACTGAAAACGTCATGGAGAAATACAAGAAGAAGCTCCAGGAGGGAGCTGATCTACGCCAACGTCTCAAGGTACCGTAGGATCTTACCCCAGGTTTTACCCACCATAGCTCAACATTGCTAGGCACTCGAGAAACAAAACGCAGACTTGGTTGACAAGAACGCATCTCAGGAGGAGGAATATCGCAAAGTTGCAGCATTCAAACCTTTGATGGAGTCATATAAAAATCAGATTGCCGACTTGGAATCGAAAAACTCTACACGGTCGCATGAAATCGAAACCCTCAATTTTGAACTTGAGCAGCATCGCACAAAGCTCAGATTTATGACAGAAGAACGCACAAAGGATGCGGAGACTCTAGAATTATATCAAGAACGAGTCCGCGAACTTGAGCTCATGTCACACAGACCTGTGGGCTCGAATAAAGCTGTCGGCGGAAAAGTTGACCCCCCTCACCCTTCTGACGACCTCACCGAGGCTGACCTAATGGGTGGTGGTGGTAGTTCGAGCGACCCCGAGAGCGAAGATCACACTGGCTTTGGTTTAGACGGGGAGCTTGATGATGCGGTAACAGGCACCACTACGACTGATTTGAAGCTACAGATAAAGAAACTCACACGGGAATTGGAAGCTGTTAGGAAGAATGAAGTTGATGCAAGCCGGATGCTTGTGTTGGAAAATCTTTTAGAGGATGCAAACCGGATGAAAGCACGGTACGAGAATGACTACCTTACTGCACATCGCGAGAAGCTGGTGTTGCAGAGAAATCTGGACGACATTCGCAGTGGAAAATCATTGGGCGATGGGTAAGAAATCTTTCTTTGGGGTTTTCTATGGTTCTGAAATCTCCAGGACTGAGGCTGCCATCGCCCTCCGCCAGCGATTAAACGAAACAATTGAGCAACTTGAAGTCCTTCGCAAGGACCACGCAGAACTCGAAGTCCATTTTGAAACTCAGAACAGAGAATTGACTATTGCCAAGTCCAACCGTCAGTAATCTCGTTAGTGATGGGGTCGAGATGCTTACTTTTCGTCCTGTAGTCAATCTTGTCAATCGAGACCAACTCGACATCCTGGCAACACTGAGGGAGTCGGTGAACGAGGACAAAGCGAGCCTTGAAGCCGATGTTGATCGCTTGAAGAATCAGAATAAGGAACTCAACGACAAGAACCGCATGCAACTCGAGCAGATCAATGGTCTGCTGTTTGAAAAGGTTAGCCTTCAGAGCGAAGGTATCGGGCACCGAGAAAAAATGCTTCAGAAGGAAAGAGCCATTGGGTATGTGTTGACGGTTCTGATGCACGCCTTTTGTGATCCCAAATCATCATAGGGACCTTCGCGCGTCAATGACAGACAAAGATATCCCAGAAGACCTCAAATTGCGTTTGTTGGCTCTCCATGAGGAAAACATAAGCTTGAAAGAATCGAATAAGACTGCTCACGAGAAATTGGTGAAAGCCAAGCAGGTGAATACCTTGGTTTCTGGACGTTTGACAGGTATTCAACGCCTATTAGTTCATCAAGTCACAGGACAAGCTGTTTAAAGAGCAACATGCTGCAAGTATTGCTTCCGGGCCTGTGAGTGATGTCTTGCCTCTGGATGGCAGGTATCTGATCGTTTGAGGGTGCACAGAAGTTGTTTGAGGAAGCGGAAGCTAGCTACCGCTCGGAAATCAAAGTTTTACAAGAGGAGGTTGCCTCGCAGAAGGTATCTTTTATTGAACTTCCCTTCTGTCATGCTCCTCATGGCCACCCGTCTAGCGCTTGCAGGCGGAGTTGACAGCGAGGTATCGTCGCGAACAAGAGCTGCTTCTGAGCGCGGTGCACAACATTGGTATTCAAAGGGCAAGAGAACACCTGGCACCGCAACATCTGGCTCGACAAGATCCATCGAGTTGGCTAGGAATACAACGAAAAAATGTTGGCTTTCTTTGCAATTTAACCAGTAGTTGGTGGTTAATCGATGATTTTTCAGACAAGCCCTGCTTTGCAACGGGCGTAGTTTCCACTCATGTTTTCTATTTTACTTCCATCTCTAGTATACCCGGCATACTTTTTCATATCCATGATGTACATATCACCATCCTTGTATTTATTCCCTTCAGCGGAACCGACATGAATCGATTATCCATTAATGGCAAGAACGCGGCCAAGCTGAGGCATGAATCTACCTTGTTAAGCAACCATGATGACTCCCTGTGACTCGACAGTCAAGTTTAAGCGATCATCACCACCCTCACTTCTGCTGAAGAATGGCAGCAGCAGCGATGGCCACTACTTTGATCGATGGAAGCATGCTAGAGGGCGGCGGGCAAATCCTTCGAAACTCGATCTCACTCTCGGCTCTGCTTGGGAGACCAGTGACGATACATAAAATTCGAAACGCGAGGAAGCCACCGGGCCTGAAAAATCAACACCGAACTGGTCTGTGTCCTCTCATTTGTCTCCAAGCCCATCTAGAACCGGCCCAGGACTAGAATTAGCTGCAGAGATATGCTCCGCGCGTCTTACGGGTGCCACGACTGGGTCGGTCACAGTTGACTTTATACCAGGACGAATCAACTTGCCAGGGAACTACCAGGCTGACTCGATAACGGCGGGATCCACAACGCTCCTCCTCCAAGTTGCTCTTCCCATACTTTTGTTCTCACCCTCACCTGTTTCTCCTTCGGTGCTCACACTGCTGGGAGGGACTAACGCGTCGCTTGCTCCCCAAATTGACTACACGCAGCATGTATTCCTTCCATTCATGAAACGGCATTTTGGACTTGACGGCGTACAGCTGGACATCCAGAAACGGGGATATTTCCCCAGAGGAGGCGGGGAGGTGCGTGTTGCTGTTACGCCTTTCTACGCGCAGGGAGCCGAGGGTTCGAGTTCGGGAAAGAAGCTGAAGGGGATGCGGTTGCTGGAGAGGGGACGAGTGAAACTTGTAGGTGGAGTTGCGCATTTCGCGGGCTTGCCGACGAAGGTAGGACGGGAAATGGTCATGGGGGCTAAAAGAGCGTTGGGAGATCTCAAGGTGTTGAATAGTGTTGATGAAGACGGGGAGGTACCGATAACAATCGAATATCAGCGGGAAAAGAATGGGGTCACGAAGGGCGCTGGCAGTGGGATAGTTCTCTGGGCCGAGTTGGAGGGCGGCGGTTACATCGGTGGAAGTGCAGTAGGTCAGAGGGGCTTGGATCCCGCAACCGTTGGAGAGGCGGCTGCTCAGGAGCTCCTCCGAGGGCTAAGTGCTGGAGGATGTGTCGACGAAGTCTGGCTTCATTTGAGATCCAGAGTGTTTTCACCGACTAGTATTTTTAGTGGTTGCAAGACCAAGTTATCATTTTCATGGCCTTGGCTGAGGGTGAGTCGATGCTAAAATGCGGGACTGGTGGGCTTAGTTTGCATACACGGTTCGTCCAAGCTCCTACATGATATTCGGCAGCTCATCTTGTCGCAGAACCGCCATTTGGGTAGCTGAACAACTTACAGATGCTAAATTCAAAGTCGAAGAAATGCCGGCTGGGCATACAATTATCCGATGTCAGGGGATAGGTTATACCGCAAGGACCGAGGCATCATCTTAAATAACAGAAATTCTATTGTAGAGTCATAGTGATTTACATATCGTGAATCTCGCTTCGTGGTCAATTAGTCTGTGTTCATCTGTTCCACGACAGAAGGGACATATCTCCCAAGCGTCTGAAACGAAGAATTCATAGGGATTGACGATGACATGATTTGATGGACAAACCTTGGCTTGACAATATGGCGAATGGTCCCCAGGACAGCGAGCAAAACAAAAACGGCTGCTGAGGCAACGTATGCCCATCCTAAGAAAGGATTCTTGCCACCTATCCAAGATACAGTTGATATAACAAAGGATTTGGTTCCTTTATATGGGAGAACAGGAAAGTCTGGTAGTGACGGCGTCAGCGGCAAGGGCGTAGACAGAAAGACAATAGCATACTGAGTCCGATAATGATACGATATGTTCCTTGCGGCATATTCTTATCGTCATTTCTACCATAAAGCTTCGTAAAAGTGGGCAGCCCAGCTGTACGCATCCAATTTTGGAAATGCTCATCGTTGCGGAGATCCGGGGGTGGGTTCTGCGACGTGTATCCGGTGGGATATCGTTTATGCCAGTTGGGAGGAGGAACGATCTCGTTGAGATTGTAGCCCGGAGAAGACGCATATTTTTTGGCCTCTCCCGGCCATGCAATGCCTTTCGATGTGAAGTTGTATGTTTCAGAGGACACATCAAGTCCGGAAGGATTCAAAAGAACAGGGCTTGAGAAGGTGTCTGGTAAACGAGAATCAGAAGACTGAGGTGAGCAAGGGATTTAAAGCCATTGACCGTTGAAAAGAGAATTGGCGACGAGGCCACAGGGATATACAGCGGTGTCATTGATGATGGCAAGTGGTTTACAGTCACTCTTGTCGAGATTTTGGAGGCTAACGAATTTGCCTTTGAGCTGGTCGGAATCCAGACTCTTCACGTAGCGTCGATGGTTCTGGTAGAAGTTTGTGAGTTTATAGTAGAAGAAAACGCTGGCGTGGAGCTCTGCGGGGACGTTGAAATCAACGATACATTGGCGTTGAGCGGAGACATCTGTTACGGAGCTGTTGGCCGAGTTGTCGAGGAAGGCGTATCTTGGTGTGGAGGGCCGTGCATCGCTATCGGACGAGCGCAGGCGATAGGAGAATTTATTTGAGGGCATGTCTGAAAAGGTGAGGGAGGCATTTGAGGGGGAGGGAGCAAGGTTCTCGCATTCGGAGTAGTCAAAGGTCATCTCGGAGACCATGGACGAGCCCCAGATGAGGAGGCCACCGATTGGGGCGAAGATGACCCCAATGATGAAGAGGGTGGGCAGGACGGTCTTTGGGGTCAGAATCGGCTGCCACGCCTTCAGACGCTGTTGCTTGAAGGCGGTGTCTGCAGGGAGCTCAGATTCCACAGCGCCGACGATGCAAACGAGGACGAACTTGCGGGACGTCTCCAGGCGCCCTTCTCCTTCTTTCCGTCGGACGACCCGTCCTCATCCTCGTCGTGTTTCTTCTTGCGACTGAACAGGGCCATGGTTGAGTGCGGGCACCTTATGTCAGCAGATGTCACTCACCGATCCAAACGAGCCATTAGACGCATTTCCACACAAGGTCTTTACCCACTTTTCGGACATACCGTCAGATGCTCTCCGACAGGTGCGGACCTTTGCGTCGCTGCAGACGCCCCCCTCACCCTCCTCAGATCCCACCCCGAAGGTTCTCTAGTCCGTTTCCGCGCCATGGTCCAGGATACATCTCCCTCGCCGGAAATGTATCTCGCGAGGCACGGCACGCAGTGTGGCGGCTGGGGCTTGGATCCCGGCGACCAAGACCAGATAAACTATGCAGATCTGCGGGAACGCGCAGTCCTTTGGGCCATCACCGTCCCGGGAGAAAGCGCGTGGTGTACAGATCTTCTCGATGGTGTGCTCCCCCAGGAACCCGCGATTCATAATCCATCTCGTCCTCACAAGTTTCCCGTTCCGCACGCCCCCCACATTGGGGTGCAAGTCAAGGTGCTGAGCTTGACCCGTACCTTTGATGCTTTATCGAGAAGTTATAGATATATGACGACTCCACGGCACTCAAATCTACCGATCTATACGACTTTGTCGGGATACTAGCCTCTGAACCGTCTGTACACATTTCACCACCGTCTCATCTGCTGACTCCTCTCCTATCACAGCCTGCATGCAGACCTTGACCTAGACCCCCCACCCCTAGTGCCCACTCTTCACGTTCTCTTCTTTAAGCCGATCCCTTTGACCATCCTTCCTCGCGTCTACCCATGCGCCTCTTCTGTCAGCTCTTTGAGAGAGGAATTGATATCCTGGATTGCAACTCAAGGGCTGGCAGGCGACCGCTTGGCAGCTGAATGGCTTCTTCTGTGTTCGATTTCACGGGTGTACGTATTCTTGGCCGTCTACCTGTCCAATCTCATAAATCTCTCCCCCAGGCAATCGAGGACTCCGCCCATTCTCCCTTTAACCCTGACTATATCTTCCTTTCCCTCCGATCCTCTCGTCCCCAGTAATCACATCCCCTCTCTCTCACACATTCTTTCCCAGATTTTCCCCTTGATAACAACTCTCCCTCTGTCCCTTGAAACATTAAATTCTACAAATTTTGGCCCAGAGTCCAAGAATGAAGACCTCCACAGTGGATGGCTTCAGGTTCCAAGTGGTACTGTCCTGCTAGTGACCGAAAGTGGGGTGACAGAAGGTGGCGTACTCGAGCGTGGTGAGGAAACGAGCATTTCCATATTTATCCCATCAAACTAACGGAACTACATAGGACTCAGGAATATTCGCGCCATTCAGGACCTGATGGATGCACAAACCCTTCAATATCAATTCCCTTATAGCCAGTTTTCGTTCAACACGGATATAGCTTCGGTTGTGTTTGCGGCAGGCAGGAAGAGCACGTTTTTCCACGTATGTCAACACCATTCACTGGCTTTGCTGGATGCCAACAGTCTCTTCAGACAGACATCAATGTACCCCTCATCCCTGTCAATGCTGAGGGACAATCTGCTTTGTACAAATCTTCCGATGAAATCGTTCTCCCACCCGTAGAACAACTCGATAGGTACCGTAGCCTGGTTGGAGGGGCAAAAATAGGGACTGTTAGTTTCAACGAACAGACGAGAGAGGTGCCCTTTTTGAATCTCCCAACGTTCATTGGCTGACTCTGAACTAGTTCATCCAAAACGATTTTGTAGGCGAGAGAAAAGCAGCTTCTGAGCCTAGCAAGGCTATCACCTCAGACGATTTGATACAGCGGATGTTGGTTGCAAGGTAAGATTGAATAAACTTTTATTACTTCAAGTGCCCTGACTCGACATATGGAGGTTGCTGGCACTATCCCTTCACGAAACCGAGATTACTGTGTCATGTTGGGAAAGAGCTAAGGCCTTAGAAGCGGCACGAAGAGGACGGCTTTCATGACCTTGGCTGCTCCTTTGAAAGATGTCATACACCCGAGGGTACAATTCAGCCACGACCCAAGTTATACTTTTCTGCTTCCATCCAGACTTCTCCAAGCTCTCTGATGACAATCACGAGAAGAGCCGATACTGCCTGTATGTCACTGCCGCTTGCTTCGAGGTAATACTTGATCTTGGCGCCGATCATTAACTTTGTATTCTGCGATGGGACAAAAATAATACCTTGGGCTCTGTGCCGCTAGTTCTGCGGTGTTATGTTATCCAGTGCATGAACAAAGTAACATATTTTAAGACATACCGTATCGTAAGAACAATTCGGGCAAAGTCCACATTTTCCGCCCTGAACTGAATCATATGCCCCGAGGATAGCGGAAGAGATGGTTTGAAAGTTGGGGGATTGGTGCTGTCGTAACCGGTCGTAAGGTCAAGGACACTGGTGACCTTCAGACCTGCAATCTCTCGCGGATATGACAGAATGGCGTCTGTCGCATGATCTGAACCCTGTCATGACCTTCAGAGAGGAGGGAAAACCGGAAAGGGTGATACCCACGGGGTACGACCGTATCCGAGCAAATATGGCATCGATTGTGGCAGGGTCAGTGCAAATAAAGTAGCTGTTGCTTGTCTGACCGGTAGCCGATCAGTAGTTGCAATATGAGGCACGAGGTATTACCTGAAAATAACCATAACTGGAGCGGCGACAAAGTTATCAAAGGATTAGAAGAGAAACTGCAACGCTTTATACCGTGCATATAAGTCTCGCAAGTACGTTTGGACCGTCTTTCCTTGACTGTGGAGCGAAGCTACGAGCTGCGCAAAGGTGACCTGTGAAGAATATGATCTCAAATCGAGGCCCATGGTCGCCTTGTTGAGTTATATACCGTAGCGGCGATGCCATCCTTGTCCCGAATCTGAGAACCGAACATGTATCCAATGGCCTCTTCATAGCCAAAGGGCACATCGTATCCCTGGTTGACAAGATCGACAGCAGTATTCCCGATATATTTGAATCCTGCTTAACGGGCTCCTAAAGAGAGAATGGGTGCAAAGATGTCCACGGACCGGTTAAGCACTCCACAAATTTGAAACCTTCTACTTTTGCCATGGCTCCAATCATCTTGGAGCTGACGGTCGACGCGACCATTGCGAGCTTTTCGAGTGGTTTTCCACTGGATTTGTATATCTCGAAGGCGTGGTGCGCAAAAAGCACTCCCAGCTGGTCACCGGTAAACATTGTCCACTGTCCTTCACTAGTGAAATCTTCGTCGAGAAAAAAACGGGCAGCACATTTTGTGACACACCTTTTCTCCGCTGCGGAAAAGCGATCCGAATCAGGATCCTGAGCGAGAACATATTGCGCTCCCTCTCTCTCTGCAGTCTCCAATGCGAGATCCTGGAGCTAGATCAGCAGGGAGAGACAACTTCATCTAAACAACGAACCAATGCACCTATAATCAGAGGTGAGTTAACGATTCGTCTCAATAAAAAAAATTCACCTTTTTCTTCAGGGTTCGGGAAAACAACAGTCGGAAATTCTGGGTCGGGCAGTTGTTGTTCTTTGACTGGTATATATGGGCGAAACCCAAAGTTTCTGAAAGCTCTGGCTGCCACACGGTCGCTGACTCCATGCATGGATGTATTTACGAATGTGATGGGGCACGCTCTGTTTAGATCTCTGAAGGACGAGTTAGCTCATTGAGAAAAGAGACAAGGAGTAGGCATACACCGAGCCTTGTAACTGTGTTAACTGCGTAAAGTATTGGTCATGCATCTCATCCGTGAGGTCTAGACAGAGCGGAGAGTCCGATAAACCATTTATTGACCAGGTCTTTGGTTCAAGGTTAGCTTTGATAGCCTGAGATATACCCTTGTCGTGTGGCTCAATGATCTAGAAAGCATATGATAGATAGTGATGGTTGGGAACTTGCTGCATACCTGGACGGCATTCTCCCAGTATACCTGTCCTTTGATGTTACGGAAAATATAGCAAGGATAACATATGGGTTACCTTATATCCGTTGTCTTGCTACAGTGAACATGAGTGTTGTCCTTGGGAGCACTGAAATCATAGTGTCTAACCTTCGGATTATGACTCGCTTCGCAGTGGCAACTGTCAGTTGATCGTCCAGCCACGCAGTTGTAGGATGGGCACCTGTGATCATGACGCCACAGGCGGCTCCCAACTTCTTAACACTAAACGGTACGCTGTACAGAGGAGAGTGTTCAATATTAAAAAGTACAGAGGGGGAATTAACATACATGGGTGTGTGAACAATGCCTGAAAACAGGTAAGCCTTCACTCCGTTGGCTATGAAAGCAGCAGCTGTCAATCTGGCCCAGCGTTCGGAGTTGTATCGGTGATCATGTCCAATGACGACACCTCTAGAGGTGGCATTCCGGACATGCATTGTCACGTATGCACAAAGACCCTGAAAGTATTTGACGACTATCAGACGTAATGACTGCATGAACCAACCTGAGAAGCCTGTATCACGATTAAATCTGAACGGAAATCGTGGATGGAGAGTGCGAAAGAGCCAAGGAGTTCAGAGCAAACCATTCATGCGGGACCAACCAGCCTCCATCCTGCCTCTTAGACCTACATCTTCGCGTTCAGTAAAGCAGCATTCCATGACAGGAAATTCTTCACCAGCTGTACCGAATTCAATTCGGACCCTACACGCGATTAGATGGTAGAAAGTTATGCAATGGTTTGATTGGTATCGGATACCTCATTCGTCTTTCCAACTCTTCAGTCGCACCAGTGGCCCAAAGAGACTCGATTTCTTGACGCGTTACCGCATTCTGTGAATGACGACTTGTCAACAACCTCAGGAGTCAGGATGACAGGGCTCGCTGTCTTTCACCTGATCCAAACGAAGCCATTCCTCGACAAGATTCTGGAGGGAAGTCATCATGAAGCTGTTCCGTTTGCTTTAAATGCCCTGTCGGACGGGCTGTAGTATTCGAAGCAGGCTTTACATAATACACAAAGTACCTCCCGCTCAGCGCTGTCTCCAGGTCTCTCCATCGCTGTTGACTTCGGATCTGAAATTTTCAGGAAATTTAGGCCTTTACCTGCCAGCCAAGCAAAGTTAACTCAGCCAATTATCAGAGATCGCTAGGAATTTCAACCCTCGTTCTTCATCTTGATTCAATACAATCGTTAGTTTTCTTATCGAGAAAGTAACCTGCGTGACTGTGTTTCGTGTAAATGCCTCAGGTCGTATTAATTTCATAACCATATTACCTCTCTTTCCCTGTTTTTATGCTCTGGACTATGTTATTCGGTGCCACCGCTATTGTCAACGGACTTTTGGAGGTAGTTCAATACAGACTGGATACTTATCCTCGGCATATCTCGTCCAAGAATACCCTCGCCTCACCAACGCTCATAACCTTGAGACCTCCATCTCCACTTGTACCTGAATACAACCTCCGCACAACCTCCGCAAAGCCCACATATGCATCCATCAAACGCTCCACAATATGCTCCGCGAGCACCCTCACCGTCCTCTCCTCCTCTAGATACAACTTCAACCTCCCTATGGCAGCTCTCAGATCCGTCTCACAAGTGCGTCTGAACCCAATATCAAGATCAGCTGCAGCCGATGGTTGTGGCCATTCCTGTTGTTCTGGGGTCGTGGTCGAACCAGGGGGTGATCTCACTTTTCGGGGAGCGTAGGATCTCATCTGGTCTGTCCAGTCTAGAAGGGGTTTCGAAATGGGTTCAGCGCACTGTGATATGATGGCTTCGCAGGCGCGGCGGAGCTCATGGTCCGTAGACTGCCGCCAAGACGGGCGAGTGAATTAGTGGTATAGAGTACGGCTTTAGAATACATACATGTTGTGCCTCCCTTATGCTCTCTTCAGTCCGTGGCATCCCTAACGATGCAAAAAGCGCATCAGGAAAAAGAGACGTCGTTCGACTCAACATAGTAGCGAGTGTATCTGTGGATAGTGAATTAGGATAGTTGGCGAGAATGGCCACCACGTACCGGTAATGCCCAATCCAACAGCCTCTGCTGCACTTCCACTTGCCCCCCAAACTATACCTGAGCCTTTACTGTCTCCGTGGCCCACACCCAGAGTCAAATCTGAATTCTTTCCGACATCTTTCAAGATCATAAGATGTCTGACAAGAAATAACAATCCATCCAACTGGCTGCCGTTCTTTTGGATGATCATATCCGCTGCTGCGACAAGCGACTGTCGGCAGAGGTTGATCGCCTCTTGCGCGATATCTTCAAAGATAGCAGGCTGGTTATGTGGGATGAGTGATACCGGTACAGCGAAGGGAAAACAGTGGAGGTACCTTGACGAAATCACGCAGCTGTTCAAGGACCCAAACAGTTTTCCTCAACGTAGGGTACCATGTCTCCTGTTGATCCATCGAGCGTGACCTGAACATCTTGCTCACGCTCTCCTTTTCCCGAAGTTCGGTTGAAGTCCCATTAGAATTTGTGGGGTTTCTAGCATCTGGAACTGTTTGTCAGACCAGAGCTAGAAGTATTAAGGAATAAACTCGCCTATTATAACATCCGGCCACTTCAAATCTTCCAGCTTTGGTACATAGTATCGAACATCACTCTGCACTACTGCCTGTGCCTTGAAGAAGAGCCGGGTCTGTGCATCCTGCAGAACCATCTGTAAAAGGTGACTGATATGAAGGCTCTTTCCCAGCCCTTGTGCTTGTTTCTGCACAGCCTGGTCGAGGTCCATAGTCAGCTCAGTATGTTGTGAACTCGGGGAGGAGTGGATCATGATGTCATCGGTGGCATCCTCGGCATCCGAGTCTGACTCTGAGGGGAGATTGGAGCCATCCAGCACTATGAGAGCTTGTAGAACGGTACAGACTTCGCAGAGGGCGGTCAGCCGGGGTTCATGGAGGATGCGTGGGCGAAGGTCGTCGTACAGATAATCGCAGAGGGTTTCGAGGTACTGGCTTGGGGGGAGCGTTAGAAAAAGAGGTTTTGAGGATGAGTGTGGGATACATACTAAAGCTGATCTTCGCCGGAATTGAAGAATTTGCGGTAAAGGTCGGATTCGTCGGTGCAGAGTTGCTTGAGGTAACTGCAGCCCGATCTTGTCTGTCCAAATTACCGTGAGGAATTAGACGCAGAGAAGAGGGAAGGGAACCCTACCAACTCTACTATCTCCGTTCTTCCGGGATCTAACCCTTTGATCTCCGCTGTGACCCTCGCCACGAGCAAACTTTTCCGGGCTGCAAAATATGCACTGTGACACTCCGATAAAAGTGCAGAGAGTTCTTGGGGATGGGCGCGTGCGCGACGCTCAAACTCATTGAGGAGGGGTAACAACTGCTGTGAGACGGTTGCAAAGCGGGTGTAGAGAAGATGGGCTTGCGCGGTGGGGGAGACGTCCTGTTTGGGACACGTTAGATATCATTGGTTATAAAAGGTGTAGGTTTCAGCGTGCCTTCTCGGAGAGTCGTCTGGAGACATCCAGGCAGAGCGCGCGGAGAGAACCAACGAAGTACATCTTGATTAGTGTCATGGCACGCGTCATGCACTGTTGATATCGGAAAAGGTAGATCTCAGCTTCGCGGTAATGGCGCTGTATGAACATAAGGAAAGAGAAATTTGACAGAAGGCAAAGTCACGAACATGTGCTTTGAGGTAGTCGATGCAGACGTCGACGCGCTCGACCATGTATAGGAAGTCTGTCTGAAGTACAAGGGAATCGCCCGGGTGGTTCAACATTCGGGTTGCGTGATCAAGCTCCTGGAAGTACTCGAGACGGGCGTCCATTTCGTCAGTGATCTCCAAGAGCTTGTCCTATGATCCTATGAGAGACCAGCCTAGTTGAGGAACGAAGTGCGTACCCTCTCCTCGAGCAACTTTTCGCAGGCGTCCTTCAAACTTCTCCCCCCCTCTTCAACACCTCTCCAGGCTTCCATCATGGCTTCAACCTCTTTGTCCACAAGCTCGATCTTCTCCAATAGCTGTTGACAGATATCTAGGTGGCCCTTGACACTCGCAGCATGAGCACGAAAGTGCGCCTCCTGGCTGTGCGCAACGGACCTATCAATGAGGGCGAACCAATCATAGAACTGCTGAGGCGTCTGGACGGGTTGTTTTGGGTCGAGTTCATGTGTGGTTGGCGAGCGGGTGGAGATGGAAGTCGAGAGAGGCGTGGCAGGACGAGACGAGACAAGGATAACGGAACTCGGGCGGGGGGTCGACGAGCGTGAAGGTTCTGTGTTGAACTGTGGGGATGTCGAGGTAAGATTTCGCGAAAAAGGGCGGGAAACATGCCTTGGCTGGCCGAGGTCGTCGCTCGCAGGCAGTCTTGATCACATTCACACTCTTCAGCTCTAGCTCGCCCAGAGGAACCATCGCCTCCCATTCCTCGATGGTAATCGCGGATACCATGTTTCTTGTGGCTGTGCAGCGCTGGAGCAAAAGTGATATGAAACAAAGTTTTGCCGTGAGATTCTTGCACTTCAATGCTTATCCCGCCAAGTCGTCCCTTGATCATTCTGGAATTATATACTGTTTGCGCGGCTAAGTACTCAAGTACATGGGGATCATCCCGGAGGCCACAGCTTTGGATGGGTGCCAGCTTTCGTTCGCATGGATATATCACTCTCTGCGTCGAACATGGACCTGCGCCATGGATGTTGGAGTAATTGTCACAGGTGCCCCGGCTATAAAGATGCTGGTCGTCACGAGAACAGCCGCTGAACGACGGGACGAAATGTCCACTCCTGCGGGATGAAGCAAGATGGCGTGTTCCATCGCAGTACAAGACTCAAAGTCTTGTCGACGTACTGCCGTTACCATTCGGTGTGGCAGCAGCGACGTTGCTCATTCGAGGAAGTCGTATCTTGAGGGAAGGAGTGGGTGGGGCAGAGGCAGAAGCAAGCATGGCTGAAGGGGCAGGGAGGTTGGCAGGGGTCAATGGAGAGAGCGCGCCTGCATGAGATGGTGTTTGCATAACCTTCTTCCTCCCTCGTGGCTTCCTACCCTTTTTCTCAGCCTCGACCTTTTCGGGTGATCCGAAATCTCGTTCATTGAATTCAGGCAGTTCGTCGTCCCTCTGCTTTCTCTTTCTCCCCCTCTTCTCCTTGATCTCCCGTACCGGCTCTGGGCGCGCAGGTAACTTATTCCGTGCCTAGATGGGTACCATTGTGAATAATAATTATTACTATTGGTGAGGCCCGTTAATACCTTTACTGTGGGAGTCTGCGATGACGGCCCAGCTTCCAGAGCTGAGCTTTCACCAAGGATGAAGTTGCTGTCAATCTCTTCAACCTAAGCAAAATTGATTCAAACAAGGTTCATGGACGGGGTAAGTTATGCAAATTACCTTGATATGGAAAGGCCGAACTTTTCCAGATGAGCCTGAGGGTAGGACCGGCGGAGCCGACATGGGAACATCGCCCTCGACAGAGTCCTCTGCACGTTTCACCGAACTCTACCAAGTTTACTTCAGCTCTATGATACAACTCAAGATGGAATGTTGACGTACCCTCGAGGATATGCTAGTCAAAGAGGAATCTATGTTCTTACTTCTCGATCGAAGCTCCCGGGTGCTAGGCTCCTGTTGCACCGGCGCAGGAGGCTGCCTCTTCCTCTTGGCAGGTAAAGGGGCGGATTCTGTTGGAGGTTCGGTAACGTCATTGGCTTTGGAGGATCGAACTGTTCCGTTAGTAGGAGCCATTTTCGACGCTGTATTTTTCAACTTTAGGAGCTACGTCAGAATCTGGGATCCACCGTAGTGGTAGAACCTCACACCTTTGGCGTGGCTGCTGCCTTCGGCAATTTGACAATTCGGCCACGGGGTGGGACGGTTTGTACGGGTACAGGTACGACTTGTTCAGGGTCAGTCTGTACGGCACTGTCCACTAGCTTCCTTCGAACACTATTGCTGATCAACGAGAGGGAGTCATTTCGCAGGCCTTGTAAGCTACACAATAACTGTTTTCACATGAGTACAAGGGTCATCAACGACGGGAAATGGGCTTGCCTGTGCCGCTTTGAGGTCTTCCCTTTCACATGAGGAGTCAGGAAATTCAGGAAGCAATCGTTCGTCAGCGTCATCGAGAGAACTCAGTGAGGTGAGAGGAGAAGACATTCCAGAGATGAGGTTTGAGTCCCTGAGGTCGTCTGTGAGTATTATGTCGTGAATCCTGGCTGGAAAACCACTACCTTTCAGTGCGGTGTTCAAACTTGTTTAACTTGTTCCAAAAGTCGAGAACAATCACCCGCTCAGGGATGCGGTAACGACGACCATTGATTAAGACCTCATCAACGGCCACTTGAGAGGCATTGTGGATTCGACTTGGCTCGGGATGGATAATTTCAATGTTGCCATTGTTAAATTGGTGAGGTTTGGTAACATCAATTGAAGGTGCATTTTGCTTGGGAATTCGGCGTTTCGGGGGCTAAAAACATATCAGATATGGAAGATCCCATCATACCTAGTGGAGCTCACGAGAACTTTATCGGCATGATTTGGACACATCCACTTTTTAGTGAATGACGGCAACGTCGGTAATGGAGGATCAAGACAATCAAGATGCCAATGCAGATTACAATAGTCGCAAGAGATGATGCCTCTCCATGCTTCGCATGCGGTAGCCTTATTTGCAGTTGTCAGTGATCTCCGAATGCGCTTTGCAGAAGGAACGGCAGCAGCCAGGCCCTCAGGCAGAGCTGACATTCCACACCGAAAGCACAAAATAGGTGCACCGTTCCTATCTCTAAGGCGGCGAGGATCTCGACTTTCTTGCTCGCCATGGCGACTGAAAGAGGCTCGATGAGTGATAACAGACGGGATGATGGTTCGCTCACTTGAGGCGGGGTTGTTTTATTTCTGAGCTATCGTTATAAGTCCCTTTCGGCCCCGTTGCAACTATCGAAATTTGATTGGGTTTTGGTCTGCGAGGCTTGATGGTATAGACGCTTACCGTCTTTGAAATACGTCCTTAGGTCCTCCGGAAGTTGAAACTCGGTAGGGATAGAGGTATCGACTTGTTGGATGAGAGGAGATAGAAAGGATGGTGGCGGCTTTCGAGGAGGATCCTAGGTGGCACCAAGTCAATTTCGGTGTCGCAGAGAGTCCATTGTTACGCACCTTCCAGACCATACAACTAGGGCAGAACCACCTGCTATCACCTTCGTCTACACTTTCCATGGGAGGGTCCAGACACCACAAGTGGAAGGCTCGAGGGCATCCATCACAATAAACGAGGGCACCGTAAGAGCGACATGATGAACAGTGATCATCGTTGTGGCCCTAGATCCGAGTCTCGTCAGCAATCAACACGAAAAGGTAGTTCCACTGAGACGTACGAGATTTGCCATTTGCATGTCGGGCTTTAGAAGAGAGAACGATTTCGGTTCCTGTTTTATTTTGACAGTCGTGCACTCGACTTCCTTCTCCTTCCCCTTGTCTTTTCTCTTTGGACGACCGCTTGTACTAGTTGATGGCCCTTCTTGGATGTTTTGAGATGAATTGGAGCGAGAAAGCGTTGATTCGTCGTCTAAAACGATTGTGAACGATTCCGAATCAGCTGGAAAATTTAACCCGAGCGAGGCTTCGTTCTCCGCAGTAGCATCTACAATTGGAGTAGCCCAGTTTTGCTGCCGAGCTGAGGCACGTTGAGCGCGACCAGTGGCAGGCCTGTCGATAAGCCACCCAGGTGATGTGACGTGGGTGAAGAAGAAAGGCACGGGCAACAAGGAGGGGCGAAAAAAAAAGTGAAAAGGCAAGACAGAATCAGCAATGGACTCCACACTAGAAAAGTGACATACTCACTTGGGAGGCCTCATGCGAGAGGCTTCAGGCTCATGGCCTATTAGAGTGCCATGCACGATGCCAGAATACGTAGATCCAGGATCAGATGGCGGCAGGTATGAAAATGCCATTGAAGGCTTCCTTGGGTCGCGCTTGAGGACAGACTGCTGTATCGAGACAAGAGACGGCGGTCCAGGGAGAATTTCTGTTGCCAGAGCCGCATCGCCCTCTAAGTGGGGAGGTTGAAGAATAGCGACCCCTGCCGACATATATGCCGGAATGCCCACCGTCGACGCCATTTTCCAGAGATGGGATGGAAGCGAAAACCTTGAAAAGAATGATATAAAATGGCACAAACCGGCGACGACACAGAAAGGCCCAGCAGACAGTCTAGCAGGCGATGGTCGGCAGCAGGCCACACATATAGTTGTACCTCCTATCACTACTTTTCTACGAGGAAGAACAAGTGGTATGTAACGCAAAATATTCCGCAGGGATCGAGCTGACAACATTCTACATCGTCTGATATCCACGCATGCGACGGTGTTCCGTAGCGAATACATGTATTCAAGAAACCTCACAAAAAATTCTGAAGGAACGAGACCCGCCATCAGCCCTTTGCATTTGTAACCATAGCATCAAGGCAAGGCTGAAGAGATAAGTTTTGCAATTGAATATGGGAGCAACATTTCGTGTAGCTCGGAATATGTAAGGGACAACGCCAACACCTCTCTTTCTGATGGCGAACACCACGGTCACCGGAGCACTCTCCATTCACGGTAAAAACCCTCAGGTAAAAAGGCTCATCATGGCTTCCAGTCATGCAGGAAGGTGCTGATCTATTCAGTTCTTAGTTGAAACCGTCATTCGGAATCGTATCTACGAATCAACTTACTGGAAAGAGCACTGTTTCGCGCTCACAGGTATGTTCAACGTCCACTTAAGCTAACTAAAATCACATAACCATTCTTTTAGCTGAAAGCGTCATCGACAAAGCGATAGAAACGCGATGCATCGGCGGTGTATATGGCAACCAACGGCCAACGCAGTTCCTTTGCCTCGTCCTGAAACTCTTACAGATTCAACCTGAGAAGGAGATTCTGGTTGAGTATATGCGTGCCGATGAATTCAAGTAAGAAGGCCTTCTACCCATCCTGGTCCCCTCACTGAGAGCCTGCAGGTATCTCCGCGCCTTAGCCGCCTTCTACATAAGGTTAACATTCCGTGCTGCGGATGTGTATGAGCTACTAGAACCCCTCCTAAAGGATTTTAGGAAGCTGCGGCTGCGAGATATGTGTAGGCTAGGTATATCATCTTCCTGAAAAAACTCTCATCTAGTTTCACAGCTGGATATTCCTTGACTTATATGGATGAATTTGTGTATTCCCTGTTGACCGAAGAGAGGGTTTGCGATATTATACTCCCCCGACTCACAAAACGACAAGTCTTAGAAGAGACGAGCGAGCTTGGACCAAGGAAGAGCAGGTTGTTGGATGTTTTGCAAGGTGAGGCGCGTGGCCGAAGCGAATCTCCGAGGGGGAGTAAAAGCAGGAGTGGCACTCCACGAAGTATGGACAGCAGGTCCCGGAGCACCAGTCGGAGTGGAGCACTGTCTGATGCTGGATCCCGCTATATTTCACGAAGTCCATCGAGGTCGCGGTCGAGGTCTCGTTCACGCAGTGGTAGTATTTCACCCGACAAGATGGAAATAGCTGATTGACATGTCCGAGTCTGTAATAGTACTACTTTTTCTTAGGCGCCTCGAAGCTCTGTTCTCTCCAAGCACCAAGTTCTTTAGCGAGGAGTTTCCACCTGTCTTCGACGAAGGGCAGGGTTCCAGTTTTTTCAAGGGTATCGGGAGAGATATAGCCTCTATTCCGATGATTACCATACCAGACTGAGGGAGGAAGGTTGAGCAAAAAATGGAATCGAAGATTTGGTGTGACTTTACCAATGTCCTCACGACGAGTCGGAGCAGCTGAAACTCGGTCTGTCCGGCCATTTACACAATCACGAAGAGCAAGGGGGTTGTAGTATTTGCAGACAACGACGCCTCCGTTACGCTCAATTGCATTGATAGCACTGGTGGAGGCGCGCGAAGGAACGATGTATATGGGTTCCTTGAAATGTTCAGCACCCTAGTATCCTAGGTTAGCAATTGTAGGAAAAGAATTGGGCGAACACGCACGTCTCCGAGAACCTTGACACCATCATGAACGTCGTGAACACAACCACTGAGGAGGAGTTCGCGTGCAGTGATGGGTTTTTCGGGTGACGAGGTAAGTCTACCCTGTTCAACCCAATACTGAATCCTATCGAGGTTGACGGGGGCCCACGTCTTGGAGTTTCTTCAATTACGAGGGTCAGCTCCGAAAATACGCGAGTTTGCAGGCGTACTGGTTGATGAAACCGCGCTTGGGAAATCGTTTTGTTATGGGGGTCTGGCCACCCTCAAAGCCGGGCCTTATTCCTGGACCAGAACGAGATTTTTGCCCATTCGAACCACGCCCAGAAGTCCCCCCGTAGCCAGACGCCTGACCTCGTCCAACTCGTTTTTGCTGGGAGTTTATGTGAGTGTACTGGGTGAAAGCACTCCGAATGGGCATTCACTGACATTCTGCTGTGAGCCGGGTGCGGGTCTGAGCGTCGCCAGGCTGACCCGAATCTTGGAGGCCATGGTGTGAATGAGTTCTAATTATAGAACTCAATGAATGTTCGTCCCCTCATCACGATATGTGGAACGACGGGAGTCGGAAAATCAGACCTCGCCATCGAGCTAGCCTTGCATCTCAGCCGTATACCTCGCACAGACCATTGGAAGGGTGCTAGAATCATCAATGCCGACGCAATGCAGGTCTACCAAGGCTTGGACATCATCACGAACAAGGTTCCGGAACACGAGAGGCAAGGCATCGAACACCTTCTCATAGGCTTCAAGGCTCCTGGCGAGCAGTATGTTGTCGGACAGTGGGTGCAGGATGCCCTCAAGACGGTCAGTCGTTCAGCCTTCCCTAGCGGAGGCAATGATGGGACTTGTGTGTATAGATCGAAGAGACCCACCAGCGGAATCAGATCCCAATCGTTGTGGGGGGAACCTCGTACTGGATACAGCATCTGATGTTTCCCAACCGTCTCTCTAATGAATTTCCTTTGAGCGAAGGTCAGACACCGCAAATGACCGAAGAACTTGTACAGTCCATGGCTTCGCTGCCACCGCACCTTCGCACTCTTTTCGATGACCTTCCAGAACATCCGCCCTCTGCAGCAACCGACCCTGACGCTGCATTCAATTTACACACCCTTCTCGCTGTTCTCGATCCTCCTGTTGCCAGCCGCTGGCATTGGAGAGATACACGAAAGACTTTGCGGAGTTTATCTATCATTAAGGAATCTGGGAGGCGAACAAGTGATATTATCAAAGACCAGACTCAAGATGCATCGGCCAGCACACCGAGGTTTATTATTTATCCAACCCTCTTCCACCACGTCCTAACAAGGAACAGGTTTCGCACCCTGTGTTTTTGGTTGTACGCCGAACCTTCGATACTTGAATCTCGACTCAACGAGCGAATCGACAAGATGATCGAGGTACTCAGATAAAAGACGGTTACGATCTGCTTTGCTGATGGTTTTGTTTTACCCAGCGGGGACTCCTAAACGAAATCCGCAGTCTTCGCCTCACGGCTGGTGCTGATCTGGGAAGGACAAAGTCGGTGACATTGCCTTCGAACCAAGACACCCTGGTACCCGATTACACCTCAGGAATCTACCAGTCTATCGGTATTGCCATATCACTGGAACAAGTAACGAGCTCATAGTTTTACCAGGATATAGGGAATTTGACCAGTATCTTGCCGTTCCTGAAGCGCAATCGGAAAAGACGTTTGCAGACGCCGTTGAACGTATGGGAATATCAACAAGACAATATGCCAAGCGTCAAATATCCTGGCTTCGGAACAAATTACTACCACTTATCTATACCACCAGCGGGAAGGAAAAGCTTCCGGCCTACTTGCTAGACGCAACGGGTGAGCCTATTGGACTCTTTTTTTTGGTGAGATTAACGAGTGCTACAGTATTGGGTGAGCAATGGTTGACCAACGTACGGGTCCCAGCCGTCCAGATTATGGAAGGTACATCCAAATGAGGCTGATGCCTATCCCATCGACTAATCTCCTGTTGTAGGTTTTTTGAGCGAGCAGGTTCTTCCTGACCCTCTTTCATTGTCGGATCGCGCACGAAAAATGCTCGCTGTTGATGGCAAAGCGATTGAGTATGCCACGCGATATCTTGTTGTCTGTGAGATTGTCTCATAAGATGCTGATACTCCATCCAGCCCGACCTCTGTTCTCAATGCCAGACAAAAATTAATATGCCCGGTTTGCACAACACGCCCCGATCGTCCTTTCATGGTCGAGGAAGGTCGAGAGTGGAATGCACATCAAAAGACTCGCGTTCACCGGCGTTTAGCCAGGAAAGACAAACCACTGTTTGCAGGTAGACCTGGACCATCGACTCGTTTCAAGCACTCGTTGGACGATGCAAAAATCGATTCCATGGCTTTTCTACCCACGAAGTAAGGGCACTGTCTCAAACAGAACATATCCGGAGACAAAAAGTGTTTGTGAAAGATTGCAAGTGACAATTTATATTCAAGTTGGTGATACATCGAACACTCATATATACAGTCCCGTCATTGTCCTATTCAGTTCAGGTCTGCCCAGTCCAGCAACCAGTCTTCCCAGTCTTCCCAAGATTGGCCTTGACCTTCGGTGTCAATGGCATGACGTCCTCTGGGATCGAGAAGATGGTCAATGGTGTGAATAGCACCATTCAGTCCCACAACGTCAACTAAGAACGCAGGACGATGGTTTATGGCGAGGATTGTTTTTGTTCTGGAAGGTTTGTGCGGGATAGGGAACGGAATCGTGATGTTGATCTTCTCCACGTGAACGTGTAGTGTATGATTTTCAAACGCAGTTGGTAATTCCAAATCGTAGGAAAATATAGGTTTTCGGGGGGGAGGGTGTCCGAAGCCCAGTGACGAGGATAATTCGTGACGGCTATTCTTGGCAGGGGTGTAATGATTTTCTGGTCGAGTCAAGGGCGAATCTTGATCTCTAGTCTTGGACTCGCCATAGACTTCGTTAGTTTGGCGATGACTGATGCCACCCGTTTGAATGACCATAGTCGCGCTCTTCGAAGTTGCATTGAAGTGATAGTCTGGAAAGTGTCAGGGATGATGAGTCGACCCAGGAGCACATGCTGTAGTGAACTTGCCGGTGTGAAAGATATAGTCGGGTACGATATGATACTCGAGTAATTTCCTCAAAACCCGCCTGCCAAAAGGTGAAAATAGGAATCTGCGAAGTTTCCAAGGAAGTTCCTCAAAGGCGGCATTTGTCGGTGCAAATACAGTCACAGCCGGAGAGCCTCTGAATACGAATGATTCCTTTCCGTGGTCTTCCTCCGATTTACGAACGAAACGGAAATCTAAATAATCCGTGAGTTCGGCGCGTTGGATAGCAGATGTCTGTAAATCAATGATCAGGAACATTTCGCTCGGGAAAGGTAGCCTGGAAAGGTCGCACGAATGTAGAGAATATGGAAGGCATATTGAAGAGCTCCTCAAAAATGGGCGGAGGGGGAAAGACGGGGTGATCGATTTTGTGAATGAGACCTGATCGAGAATCATTGAGGGGTGGAAAACAAATGCTACCCATAGGTTCTCACCATTCGTCGCTGGTATGTTAGGCTGTATGACCCTGCTATGGAAATTGATGATAGCAATGGGTGGGACAAAACCTTTTGTTACTACCCTGATACGCAAGGGCCGCTGATCTAGCGAGTCGGGTAGTATCAGTTTGGTTGCAAACGTGTTGTTGTTGGTCAACGCGACAGAGTTCAGGCTCGAAGGAAGGATGTGATACAGCAGTACTGCTCGTATGACTTTCTTGAGGAACTTCTTCTTCTCGGGAAGGTCAAGTGTCTCTAGGTTTTCGATTGCATGGTGTGCATCGCAAAGACCAGACAGCTTTGAGGTAATGAGATCATATTCATCTTCACCGGTAGCCTTGTCGTGATGAGGACAGCGTAGAGCTTCATCTGGCGTTGCGAAAAAGGTGATACTAAAACGATCGATGTGTAAGGGGCTGGACGTCAAGGACGGTAGATACACTGACTCTGATGAAGTGTCATTCAAAATATCAACAATGTCGTCCACAAAGTTGATGACCTTTGTCAGCTTGGAATATCTGTGCGGAAATTCGACCCTTTGCCAAGGTAGACTGTTGCACGGCTCACTCTTTGTTATCTCTCAAAACGTCATAGATCGTCTTCTTTTCGGACCCAAGGATCTCGCTCAGAACCGGCAGGGAAGGGGCTAAACGCAAGGCATCAAGCGGTTCTTGTAGTCCTGCCGGGGAATAGGAGTTTAATGTGCTCCGGGAGGCAGTCGCAACGACTCCCAATCCGAGAATGCTATGGATAAGCTCAAGGTACATGGGTGTGCGGTTCCAGACCGTTGACTGAAATGGCCCGATACTTATGGTGCTGCGGATGGAGTCCCTGACACTCCCGTATTATATTATTAGAGCTACGGTCTCAAGAACGCCGAAGACAAGAGCGAGGAAAGCACTACTCTGCTAGTTGTCGGAATTTGTCCTGTATCTCGCTGTACAACGCATCCAGTTTCCTCTTAATGGGTTCGTCTCCCTGGGAAGGAGACTTTTGGAAAGGGGTCAAATTAGTCACGAGCAGATATCTCCTGAGGAAGGACATGCCTCGAATTTCATCTGAGAGAGCTTGAACATGATATCACCAGCCGCATCCTTTATCCTTGCAAACGTCAAGTCACCCTGAGATACTGCCTTGACGGCTGCGTCATGGAAGCCGACAAAGTTTCTCAGCATTGCGCTCGTCTTGTAAAAGGGGCAATATCGGTCGTACTCGCTCATGCCGTTCTGTTGCAGGAAATCGTCTTTGAGCATTCTGGCGACCTCAAGTGTGATCTTGTCATTCTCGCCTAGTGCACTCTTTCCGACGAGCTGCACGATCTCAGCGAGGTCTTCTTCTTTCTGAAGAATTTCCTTCGTCTTTGTTCGGAGCTCGACAAACCCAGGTTCCGTGTTTTCGTAGTACGGCTCTAGTATTTTGGTGTATTTTGAGTACGACACTGACCAGTTGACTGAAGGGAAATGTTTGCGCTGAGCGAGTTTCTTGTCAAGGCCCCAGAAGACCTGCACGATACCAAGGGTGGATGAGGTGACGGGATCAGAGAAATCTCCTCCAGGCGGTGATACACTGTTGAGGAATATGTCAAAATCAAGCTAAAAATATGGCATAGGTGCTCACGCTCCGACAATCGAAATTGTACCTTCACGGACGGGGTTTCCGCGGCACACAACTTTGCCAGCTCGCTCGTAGAAACTAGCGAGTTTAGTGCCAAGGTATGCAGGATAACCGGAATCAGCAGGCATTTCCGCTAAGCGACCAGAGATCTCTCGGAGAGCCTCAGCCCAACGTGACGTAGAGTCTGCCATCATGGATACATTGGAACCTTGATCACGGAAGTACTCGGAGAGCGTGATTCCAGTATAGATGGAGGCTTCGCGGGCTGCGACAGGCATATTCGAGGTATTAGCAACGAGTGTTGTACGTTTCATAATTGGTTCTTGACGGCCGTCTTTTTCCAAAGTGAGTTCAGGGAACTAGAAATTGTCAGATGGGCGACAAGGCAGGTCAATATACACAACTACCTCCATGAGAACTTCAGCCATCTACGGAGGAATAAGCATGTAAATCAAACGAGTATCGAGAACCATACCTCATTCCCTCGTTCTCCACAACCGACGTAAATGATAATATCACTGTTGGAATATTTCGAAAGCGCCTGGGAAATGACGGTCTTTCCACAACCAAACGCTCCCGGGATGGCTGTTGTGCCACCCTGCACGCAGCTATGAGGGAGCTGAGCTGGAGTCTAACAAAATGTGATAATGACACTTGCGGGAAAAGTGCGTCCAAAATTCGCTGGCCAGTAAGGAGAGGGAAATCCGCAGTCTTCTTTTCTGCTACAGGTCGAGGGGCACGAACCGGCCATAGCTGCATCATTGCATGCTTCGTGGTTTTGCCTTCAAACTCTGTTTCGAGGACAATGTCCTGTAGGAATAAACAACCTGATCGGAACATTTGGAGATGAAAATGACATACATTAACAGCATAGCTTCCTTTGTCTGCGATGTGCGTGATTGTTCCGAGAGCGCGGGGCGACAGCATGATTTTATGATTATCAACCAGCGAGTTCTCATAGACACCACCAAAGATATCTCCTCCAGAGATATGGTCTCCCACCTGGAGGTCTCTGGTTTGAGGGACTTTCACCACCAGAGAGGTATGATGGAGGTGCGTACTCTGAACGAGGCTGGATTGAAATCCCACTTGAGCGATCTGTCCAAAGCCTCGGTATTGATACCGCGGGGTATGTATATTGATTTGGAAAGTTCTTGGATGGACTGCAAAGATCGCTCGGTAAAGGTAGATAGGCGGAAAATAGTCACTGACTCGTAGGGGTCGTTGGATACCATCGACGATATTACCCATCAAACCTACGAAATAAGAGAAATGAAGAGTACTATCTACTCTGGAATTTGGAGACATACCCGGACCCAGCTCGACACTGAGGGGCTTGCCAGTTCGTAGAACTGGGTCACCAACAGTTACACCAGATGTCTCTTCATACACCTGGATCGTTGCCTTGTCTGCCTCGATTCGGATGACCTCTACCAAATTCACCAAGGGAACGTCTGTTTAATGCAACATCAGAGACGTACCTCCAACCAGTTCGTCGTGCCCGACACGGACCAGCTCGTGCATAACAGCACCAATCATATTCTCAGCGATCACGACTGGACCAGAGACGCCAAAGACTTGGCCGAATCTGCTTTCACGATCTTCGTCTCTGACCTTGGGGAGGTCCCTTCGGGCATTGGATAGTGCTCCAGCCATTGCGTCTGCCAAGACTCGAGAGGATCCTTCATCAAGTCGCCTAAATTGGTTCTCACGTTGCGCGGCTGTTGCCGATGATACCACGTGATCGAACGCGTAATTGCTGGACTCTGGATTTACGCCCTCGACATCTGCTACTATCATGGCACCTAAAGCGTAAGCGTATGCACCTCCCCCGTATAGATGAAATAACCATTCACGCTTTTCCAGAGATTGGGAGAAGTGTGAGTTTCTCAGAAGCTGATCGTCCTCGCGAGAATTCAACAAAACACCATCTCTAGACGTGAAGAAGGTCGATGAGAAGGAGGAGAAAATTGTTGGTGCGCCAAGTCCTTCTAACTCTAGCTCTCTTTTATGACCCCCGCACTAGCCTTGGACGACAGCGATATCCAGATTCTCAAGACATACGTAGGTTCCACTCCTGCAAGAATTGTGCCTTTTATTCACCCACTCACTATTCTGTGCCCGACAGGGCCAAGGACCGTATGCAGGCAGGCTTAAGACGGTAGAAGTCGACATAAAAGATATCCAGAAACGAATAAACGAGAAGCTTGGTAAGGAAGTTGCCACTCTATTCGGCTCTATTGTGAACGTTCGCCAGGGGTGAAGGAGTCTGACACGGGACTTGCATCCCCCAATCTCTGGGATCTTGCGGCGGACCGCCAACGTATGAGCGAAGAACATCCCTTGCAAGTTGCGCGGTGTACCAAGATAATCCCCGTCGACCCGGGGCTTGCTGCTGCTGCAAGAGCTGTCAATCCTGCCGGCGCTCTCCAGGGTCAAAAGGGTGCGGACGAGCAGGATAAATATGTCATAAACATCAAACAAATAGCAAAGTTTGTCGTCGGCTTGGGAGATCGTGTCGCTGCTACGGATATTGAAGAAGGAATGCGAGTCGGGTAGGTGCCATTCTGAACTTTGATGCGATGATCATATTGAACTGTTACTCTGAAGCGTAGACCGAACGAAATATCAAATACAAATACCACTGCCGCCCAAGATCGATGCGTCGGTGACAATGATGCAAGTAGAGGAGAAACCTGATGTGACCTATTCCGACGTTGGAGGCTGCAAGGAACAGATTGAGAAACTTCGTGAAGTCGTTGAAACCCCTCTGCTTTCGGTGTGTGGTGCAAAATGCATGATACAACCGTTCAGCCACTAATTTTTCTGTCATCAAGCCGGAACGTTTCGTGAACCTAGGAATTGACCCTCCTAAAGGTGTTCTCCTGTATGGCCCTCCTGGAACCGGAAAGACATTATGTGCGCGTGCTGTAGCAAACCGGACCGATGCCACCTTCATCCGGGTCATCGGCTCGGAACTTGTTCAAAAGTATGTTGGCGAGGGTGCACGTCTGGTTCGAGAACTGTTCGAAATGGCCCGGAGCAAAAAGGCCTGCATAATTTTCTTTGATGAAGTTGATGCCATTGGTGGTGCGCGATTTGATGATGGGGCTGGTGGTGACAATGAAGTTCAGCGAACAATGTTGGAGTTGATCAACCAACTGGATGGATTCGATCCGCGAGGGAACATCAAGGTGCTAATGGCGACGAACCGGTCAGTCAATTCACTTTCTTCCACCGAATATCTCCTCAAAGAGACGGAAGGCCTGATACACTGGATCCTGCACTTTTGCGACCTGGGCGGCTCGACCGTCGAATTGAGTTCTCGTTGCCCGACAATGAGGGACGAGCTCATATTCTCCGCATCCATGCTCGGAGGTGATCTACGCCCTTTTCTCATTGGCTTCGGGGATTCTGACGTCCTGCATAGTATGAGTGTTGAGCGAGACATTCGATTTGACCTTATTGCTCGTCTCTGCCCAAATACCACTGGAGCGGAACTTAGGTCGGTTGCTACTGAGGTCTGCTGCCCTTTTATTGTCGGATATGCGTTCCTTGACTCACCCGATAATTTAGGCTGGTATGTTTGCTATCCGCGCACGCCGGAAAGTAGCATCAGAACGAGACTTTTTGGATGCAGTGGAAAAGGTCGTCCGACAAGGAACGAAGTTCTCTTCGACGTATGTTGCCCTTTACCCGACATTTGGAATTTTGAAAGACCTGACGTGCCTTCTTCTAGACCACTGTACCAGGTTTATAACTAGGCTTTATATGTACCATATATGTCACTAGAGTTGATACTTGGCAACCGTGATGTTCGGAACGGATCCAGGAGTTTAGTGATACTCTGTGTACAATGACACCCAGTCGCCGATGTCTTTCCTGCCAACCAACGCTGCTGCTAAGCTGATTCAAACGACGACGACAGCGAGAACGCGACGACCTTGGACACTCGTCAAACCGTCACCACACCGAAAGTACTATCGCCAAGCGCCGGAACCTCCCTCTGTTGAGCTTGCCGAACTGCTCTCCAGATACATCTCAATTGCTCCCCCACGCCCACTGAATCTCTCCACCCTTCTGTCCTTCGGTCGTCCTCTCACACCCCAGTCCGTCTTAGCTTCAGTTGAATACGTTCTTTCAGAGGTCCCTCGCAGGCTTGCGACCCGTGTACGGTCTCTTGAAGCACTCCCTTTCATCGTGGGTACAAACCCGTACGTCGCGAAAACGCTCAACGCATACAGAGAAAGTTTCCGATGGTTCGCTACCCACCCGCCTGTAACTACCTTGGCAGAGAACGCCCAATTTGCGCAGGACCTGGAGGATATCGTTCAAACCCATAGTAATGATATCCCGACCATGGCGAAGGGGTGAGAACTCGACGGACACCACCTAATTTTCATCTCACTCTCATGTTCTTTAAGCTTCCAGGAATGCTCACGATACATGTCTCCAATTCAGATCAGCAGTTTTTTGGATGGTGCAATCCGGAACCGTATCTCAGTGCGTTTGATTGCAGAGCAACACATCACACTCTCACAAGCCTTTGACAATCCCAACGCCGATCGTTCTTATGTTGGTGTCGTTGACCCGAAATGTGCCCCCAAGGCCATGATTAACATGTGCGGTTCGTTTGTGTCTGAGCTGTGTGAGGCTACATTGGGCGCAAGTCCCTCCATAATCATAGACGGGGGCGACGATGCAACCTTTCCGTATGTTCCGCTTCCTTGTAAATCTTCACTCTTTGAAGTTCTTCCCTTTCGACAGCTACGTTCCTGTCCATCTCGAATATATCTTGACTGAGATCCTCAAGAATGCCTTCCGGGCAACCGTGGAACAATATCACAAGCACCACGCTGGCTCCTCACATCCTCTTCCCCCCGTTATCATTACTTTATCGCCCCCATCTCCAGCTCAGGACTGTGGAAAACATTCTCAGTATTTCTCCTTCCGAATAAGGGACCAAGGAGGTGGTGTCTCCTACGCAAACATGGCTCGGATATTTTCCTATGCTTTCACGACAGCTGGAAGGGCAGCTGAGGAAGGATTTGACGAGGGTGGAGGAGGCGGCCCCTATGCAGCTCAACATATCGGGGGATCTGCCGGAATCGGGAGCGGAGGCTCGGGAGACGGAAACCTGTTCGGAGAAATTACTGGGAAAGGGTTACAGACCGGATTGGGAACAATCGCTGGGTTAGGTTATGGGTTGCCTATGAGCCAGTTATATGCCAAGTGAGTGGGGGGCACGGTTTACGTGGTCCTTTCCGTCTCATCTCTTTCTTCAGATATTTCGGAGGTTCCCTTGAGTTAATGACTCTTGAGGGGTGGGGTACGGAGTTATTTCTTTGTCTTTTCTTCGGTGAACTCATGAAGTGTAACGCAGGGACAGACGTCTTTCTCAAGCTCAGGTCATTAGAGGAAGCTGGGGACGCAAATATTTGAGGCGCGAATCGTTGCAATTTGCCAACACATGCTTGTAGTTGCGTTCAACAAGGTGTCATTACCCAATATTAGCACTTGGGGCACTGTCTGATAGCGACCCTTTCACTCGGTTCAGATCCTGAGAGTGCAGGATTATGTATTGAAGATTAGTGCGCGGGATGTAGGCAGCGAAGACAAATTAATGAAAAAAGCATTGAATGTGGATATAATGATGGAAGACCAGCTTGGCTTGTTCAAGAAATTAGGTCAAAAACGTGAGTTCCGTATACAGCATTGACAAGAATAGGAATTGGTCAAGATTTACTTCCGGTCGACTAATACAGACATCAGTTAAGAGGCGGAAATTCGGATACAGATAATTACACGTACAGCGAAACCGCTCAACGTTCTACTGGCGTGATGAGAAAAGCCTTGTGATTGTGAAGTCCGGTAAGACCTTGAAGAAGAACCCAAGGTGCTCGACGCATGCGCCGAACCACCTGGCGTAGCAGTGACATTAGTTGACGTTGCCGTTCGCGATGACCGGGCTGTGAGCGGCGTCGGTGCACTGATCAATGACTTTTTGGGGGTCTCTGTCAATTGCTTGCTTCGACTACCGATCGAAGTCGGTTTCGGTGCCGGGGGTGGCGGTTTTGGTCGTCGCCCGGCAGTAACGAATGGGTGGCGCATCGCAGCTTGTGGCTTGATCCGTCTTTCGGGATCCCAGACAAGACACTTTGAGATGAAGTCCACGAACTCTTCGTCAGTGCAACGCAGAACTTGCGCAAGTGTCTTCGTCCCTGGTCTCCGTCGACGGCCTTTCGAATTGATCACTGCTCTTGGTGAACCGTTGGGATCTATCAAAAGGGGGATGAGACTGAAGATGACGTGGGACATGGGGACTCGTACCGAAAAATAATTTCTTGCGGGAACTGCGATTGACATATTCCTTTTCAGGAACACCGAGGACTTCCATGATACAGGATAGTTGTTCTTGTTCGTTTTCCCCAGGAAAAATTGGAAATCCAGTATACAATTCAGCAAGAATGCAACCCAAGCTCCACATATCGATGGCCATGTGATAATTCATTCCAAGGATAACCTCAGGAGATCGATAAAACCGACTTTGAATGTAGGTATAAACTAAGTTCATTGTTAGTTGGCCGAGTGGTGTTATTATGATAGGAAGCCTACTCTTCTCGTGCTCAAAGCAGCTGCTACCGAAATCGATCACTTTGATGGCACTTTTCGACGGATGACGAAGGAGGACGTTCTGTTCATAGGATTAGTCTATATTCTTTTGAAATAGGAATATCGAACCTCTGGCTTCAGATCACAGTGAACGATGCGGTGATGACGCATGAGTGTGAGGGACATCAGCATCTGACTTGTAAATCGACGGATGAGGGCAGTGGTAAAGCCGACAAAACCGTTGGCCTTGATAAGTTCATAGAGATTGATGCTAAGCAGTTCCGTGGCAATACACAAGTGATTGCGAAAATAGAAATGTTCAATCATTTTGAGAACATGATGATTTCCATCCGCGTCCTAGAAATCCTTTTTCAAAAAAGGCTCTCGCTCGTATTTTGGTTCATACTCACCCATTTTTTCAAATTCTCAAGTATCTTGATCTCCACCAGTGCTTGATGATGAAATCTTTTCTTGTTTCGTATGATCTTAACGGCAACCGACTCTCCAGTGCAGTGATCCCGGCACTGCAGCACTTGACCGAATGATCCTTTGCCGAGAGTATCGATAATTTCGTAGCGATAAGCCAGATGATCTCGATTGACCACGAGATAGTCACCACGATCGTCATCGTAACCGTAATTGTTCGTCAAATTATCGGGATTGGCAAGTTTCTTCTTGCTCTTGGCACCATAACAGTACACGGAAGGGTAATCCATAACCTCCTTACGCTCGTATTCGGATAAATATTGAGAACAATTCCTCAAGATCGCTGAACATGATCCTCATTAGACTTTTGAAAATAATCGGATCCGAAAATACACTGACCAGAGGGAGAAGCAGGTGTTCCGGGGGGAAGCGGTTCAGGAAATTGTAACAATCCGTCTAGCTCCTCTTGCGTGGCGCCTGCAGCCAACTTCTTAGCCTGCTGTCTTCGGATGTAGTTTAACATTTCCTCGTCTCCAAGTGCTTCTTCGTCATCGACACTACTTGGTGCCGGAGATGGTGTGGAGAGCGATTGGCGGCCCGATGAAGGCGTGCCGATAGTTTGATGGATGCCTTGACTAGAGCTGCGAGCCCCAGATAACGAAATCTTAGGACTGATCAACTTTAATTTCGACGGTGAAAGAGCGGAGAACCGATGGTGGTGAGGGGGTTCTGCAGGGGCGGCCGGAGTTGACAAAGATGCTACCGAACCAGTCGATGCCTTTCTCGTGGAAAACGAGACTGAGTCGCGGCTGGCTTTCCGAAGGTTGCTCGTTGTCGCGGACGCGATGATCGACTGTCGGTTAATACGTGAAGTGGAAGCAGACGGAGAACCACGAAAAGAGGAATGTTTAGCTGCAGGGACAGTCTTTGTGTCATATTCCATCACCCCAAACTCATTTGTAGATGCAAGACCCGTCGGTGATGGATTTGTAGAGGACGTTCCGAGTTCTGTGGTGTTGACACTGACACTGGCACGGTGCGTGCCCAGTGCCGAGCCCGTCTTGAGGGGAGGCGAGGATGCTGCAGAAGTCCGACTAGAGATGCGCGGTATCTTAGTCGGTGTTTCCTTTGGAAGACTGGAAACGGAGTTAAGTAATGACGACAGAGGTTCTTTGATTGTCTGAGAGCTACTGGTTCCATTCGTACCGACAGAGGGAGATCCCGCAATGGTAGGTAACAGGTGCCGGCTTCGAAGGGAACTGTCTGATTGTTTCTGCATAGAGCTGAGAGTCTGCGACGTGAGTCGGGACGAAGAGGGGGCCCGGGTTATCGAAGAGAAAGTAGAGGGCGAGTTTGAGTTCGAGTTCGTCGGTGAGGGCTTCAATCGGGCGACCCGTTGTGCAGTGACAGGTTCCAAGGCAGAAATTTGCATGGGTGGAAGACTTACAGGAGAGCGCGGCTTCCTCTGATCAGTCGATGACAATGTCTTGCAAAATGAGTTAGCGTTTCCTTGTCAGGAAATGGTGGAGAACATGTATACCTTGCCACGTTTCCTTCCAATCAGCACCGAAATCCTGCTTTCACTACGATCCTTTTCCTCCTTTTTCTGCCGCTCCTTCTCCGCTTTCTCAAGTCTGCCCCTCTCTTTCTCGGCGTCTTTAATTCTCTGCAATTCCTTTGCCGCCTCCTTCGACTCGGAATGAAGGCTTCTCCGGGAGCTAGATTTGAGCAGGGATGGTAGCCCTAACAACCCGGACGACTTCTTTTGCGTCGAACCACTGACAGTCGTCGAGGAAGGGTCATAAGCATCCCGCGGAGGCGTGACTGCCTTACGGGGAACGTGGGTAGATGCCCTGTTTCCGGAAGAACGGGGGGGAGATACAGATGTAGTCACCGAATTGGGTAGTATTTGCATTGATTGAGACGATGAGCGACGGAAAAAGGGAATGGAAGAAGGTGTTAAACGTTTGGATTGCCCGCGACGGACCGAGGACTCAGTCCCAGGCTGAGGGGCAGACAAGCCAGATGTCATGACGTGCGTATCGTTACTAGAACCTGTACCGGTGCGACTCAAAGCATTGCTTCGTTCGGGAGTCTTGGATGGGGCAGAAGTCATTGCTGGAGTGCGGACCGAGCCGACGGATGATAGTGAAGTAAGAGACCCAGCAGATAGCATCGCATCTGGTTGTTTCATCTCCCAGTTCTTGGAGGGAGCGATCGCACTCGTTGAAGCGCCTCGATCTTTGGATGTAGACTTGCGTAACGGTTGTCCGAAGGAGACTGCCCGGGGGCTAAGAGCAAAAGAAGACTTTTGGCTTGATGATGAAGGAGAACTGGTGATTTTCAGGCTGAGCGCGCTGGAGAAGCTCCATTTTTTAGAGGGGGTTTTGAGAACTACCGGTGTCGAATCGGGCGCAGAAGTGGTGCTTGCGTAGTTTGACGAGAAGTACTGACTAAGCCGATGACCTTGGGAATGGGGCGAATGAGCAGTGGGAGGGTTTGTAACCGACGGAACTTCCAGAGACGATGGAGGTTTTTCTATGACATTGTCGTGACTGGAACCTTTCTCTTTGCCTTCAGGCCTAGGGGCTGTGGAAAACGTGGGACCCACAGACGTCTGCGGCGGAGACCGAAATGTCGAAAGATCCTTCGGTAGCGGAGGCACAGGAGGCACAACGGCGTCCTCCGCAGGATCACCGCTGATAGCGATTGAGGCTACACGATCTTTGAGTGAAGTAGCATCGCTTGACTGAATGCTCGATACATCGCTACTTGCGCTGTTTCTCCTCGCCTTACTTGTAGATTGTCGTCCAGAAATGGCCGAGACTGATGTCATACTTGTAGCTGCAGACATCGAAGCAGAGTCGCGTGAACTGGGTGTGCTTGTGTATGTGGTTGATGAGGTAGACCCACGTTTGTTCGTCAAGCTGGAACGAGCACTGGTAGCATGTCCTTTCTTGGGTGTCTTGTCCATTGCACCACCAGAGAGCTCGTCACTACTGACAGCGGTTCCTCCAAGGTCAACCTTTTCGCGTGGTAGGTCCATGATCCCAAAACCCAGGCCAACGTTCTGGGATGGCTCTGCTTCCTTCACTGCAGCAGGATTGTCCCTAAGGACACTGTTCGTCCTCCTAGCTTTCCCGGATTCATTGGCTCCGATGCCTTCCCACTGAGAAGTAGACTTCCCTGCTGGAGTTCCAGGTCGACTAGAACTTGCAGGCCGAACCAAACTTCCGACGCTTGCTCGTGCTCGTGGAATTTTCCCATGCAGTCCATCTAATTTCCGCAACGCCGCGGCAGTGGCTTCATTATCTAGTTCCAACCATCCTTCCCCGGTCCCACGAAGCAAGGAATGTGCCACGTTCGGAGAAGAATAGAGGTTGTCCTTGGATTTGGATCTCACCAGTGGACTGTGAGAACTGCCAGCGCTTACTGGATGACGCAAGAATGGCTGAATGGAGGATGAAGAAGGGGATGGAGGAAGATGCGAGAAATCCGTAGTGTTGACCCGACGCTGATGCGGACTTTCCTGATTGTTCGCAGAGCTGCCAGAGCTTTGCCTTACGTGTCGCTCTTGTGCCTTGGGTGGCGATTTCATGCTGGTGCTTAGGGATAAGCCGGCACTTTCCCTGCGTCTGTCCTTTGCCTTTGGGTCACGAGTGATTAAACCGCCTTGCGCGGTATTGACGTTGAGACTGCGATGTTTTCGTGCGAACGACTTGTCGTCAGCACTCTTGGTTGAATTTCCAGCATGGTTCGAGACAAAAGCGCCGAATTGGTCGATTTCATGATCATCCGAGGTGCGTTTCCGAAGCCTTCGTGTGGAAGGAGAGATTACATTCTGGGTAGATGCTGGCTGTCCAGACTCTTGGTTAGAATCGGCGAGGGAAAACCAGTCGGGGGGCCGTTCGTCCAGTCCAAAAGACGGCTTGATTGGAAGGTCGGGGATGGCGGTAACATGTTTGCGAGGGTACAAAATTTCTTCACCGCCACTCTCGTCTGCGATGGATGCGCGATGCCTAACGGGCCTAGAAGCCGGCCTCGCGAATGATGACTATTGCTTCGATGAGATATTTGCCTAACGAAGGAAGGCCGAAACAGACCTCTTCCCCCAGTGCTTCTTTCTCTTCTTCCTTCTGCCATGATTCGCCGTCAACAGCCTCGATCGTCCACGGACTATCTGGGTCATCTTCTTCGGCATCGTCAAAGGCTACTTCATCATCATCACCTTTTTCAACCTCCAGATGGGCGTCAGGGTCATCTTGGCCTGTGTACTCCGTTGCACGCGTCCACCTGGGAGTAGCAAGTTCCCCAACACCCACCAGCCCTCGCCGATCAATGGCCGCTGGATCCCGTGCTGGCGTAACGGGTTCAAAAGCCAAACGGTGTTCGGGAGTAGAGCTGGGCTGGACAATAGATGTGGGCAGGGGAGGAACCGGAGAGTCAGACGGCGACTGCAAGCCAAAGTAATAAGGATCGAGAGCAGACATGGTGGAAGTTGAACGTGAAATAGGATGTTCAAAGTCGGTGAGGGGTTCTTCTTCTACCATCGAGACCTGGACTCTTGGCTGTTCCTTGGTTTTAAATAGAGTGAGGTGGGTAGACAATGTGTCCTGTAGTTGGTTGCGCACCTTGGAGTCCAGTTGAAGGGAACGTGTTTCATTGTCAGACGAGGATTTCTGATCTATATCGAGGGCGGTCGGACGATCTTTCCTCCTGGATTGTGCCGTTTCGTGAGATGCCAGAGATGGAGAAGTCGACATGGAGTGCGGGTGTCAACGGCCCAGGAGCAAAGAAAACGGAGAAAACGCTTCCACAACGCGATGGCAAGAGGAGAGGCGGAAAGGGGATGCCGGGATGAATGGGGGCTTGAGAAGAGAGGGGGAGCTTGCGGAGGCTGTGAGGACGGAAGGAGATGGTCGTCGGTGGGCACAGCGGCGCTAGCACTCAGTCCGCCTCATGTCCCACTTTGCCTTTGTTTGTCTTGCGATGGCTATTAAGTACGACTCTATTATTCACTACTATTCATTGTCCAGAATCCTATGCTCTCCCTCTCCCTCTCCCTCGCCCTCTTCCTCTCCCTCGGGCCCGGCCCTGTGACATCGCCTGCGAGATTGGTGGTTCATATGCAAATAGGTCATCCGGAATCATACAGGTCTGCATGTCCTCAGGAGTTATGGGGGGTGACGGCGGCATGTACGAGATTTCACTGAAATGGGTTTGTCCAGACGCCGGCGACAATGATAATGGAGTACGAAGGAAGCCGGCACCAGAGCGAGGAACCGTTTTTGGCAACCTACCCTCCCCGCGCGGCGGGTGTGTTTTTGGTCCGTCCGCCGATGCAGCAACCCCATCTGACGCCCTCTGTAAACTGATGGTAAGCAAATGAAAGATTGTGACAAAATTGCACAACCTTCTCGTTAGCTTTCTCTTCTTCAAAACGCTGGTGACGTTCTTTATCCCGGGCACTCTGTTCAGCGCGCTTCCGCATAATGGCTTCCTGCTGGAGTCTCTATTTGTACAACTTCTGGACGATAACCAGACTCACCATAGGGTCCAAAGAGGATCTTGAATGTGGTGCCTCGTGGTGGGGTTGAAGTCTCGCACTATCCTTTTGCAGTCGCTCACACTACGAATCAGGGTGAGAAATGAACCCAATCAAGGGAAGACTTTATCCCAACCTGACGTCGATGTTCCTCGGCTTGCCCAAGCAGCCGTCGCACCCCCTCAGCCCGTTTTGCTTCAGGATCTTCGGTCGCCCGCCACCGTGGATGACGCCGTCGCCTGGGCTCGTCAGCCGGACGATTTCCCAAACCCTCACTCGACTGTCTTTCTTCCCTCTGTTCTCCTCGAGGTGTACCAACGTGACTTTGCACATCCACGAGTTCTGGCCTCCGTTGTGACTGATTTCCTGGTGCCTTTTCCTCGGCTCTCTGGCGAGATTCCTGTTCTGGTTCTCGCGCCTCTTCCGTCTGTTGTGTCTGGCGCAGTGCTCCTTGCTCTTGCCGAAGACGTTCCTCTTCTTCTGGACGTCGCTTTTCTTCCTGCTCTGCTCGTTCGCGAGACTCCTGGTCTCGTTTCCGGCCGTCTTCTTGTCCACGACGTGCTTCCTCCTGGCGTCGCGAATTTTCCACTTGTATTTCTGCCTCACCTTCAGCTCTCTTCCGCTCTTCCGTTTCCAACCGACAAAACCCTTCCTGTCCAATGTCTTCCACTCGGCCTTTTTCTCCAATTTTAACACACTCTTCCCATTTTGGGGATGCTTGTGCTTTCGCACGCTCTTCCATCTCGCGTTTCTCGGCACGTTCTTGCTTTTTCCGTACATTTGCTGCGGCACGCTCACGCTCCTCCACTATTTTTTTCTTCTTTTCCTCCAATACAGCAGCTTGTTTCCGAGCAGCTTCGGCCTTAAACATAGCTCTCCTGGACATTGTTGGCTCATTACTTGCTTTCACGGCAGGCACGAAGCCATTCTAGAATGGATGCCGTTGAGTACCGGCTGGTACATGGTTGGGATGAACCCATACCTTCGTTGCCAAAATCGACTTCATATCATCAGCCAATGGCGAACGCTCCCAGCACCTCTGAACGTCGTGCACGGTGGCGTCCTTGAGCACCAGTTCTACCATTGACACGGAACCGCTGGCGATCGCAAGTTGCAAGGGAGTACGACCGTCTAGGGCGGCCTTGGAGGGATGACATCCTTCTCCTTTCGTGCGGCGAGACAAGAAGAAGCGAGCGGCATCGACATTTCCCGAAAGCACGGAAGCGTGAAATGGCGTTAGGTTTTCCTGGTTAAGCGCCGAGAGATTTGCGCCTCGTATGACGTCAGCCATTGACTTTTCAGAAGTCGCGCCTAGATCTTACCTTTATCAAGAAGAAAGATAAGGAGAGTTTCGTTACAATGGGACGCCGCAACATGGAGAAGGGTTTCAAAATTCGTTTGTGGTGACTTTTGCTTAGTCTGTTTGGGCGCTCGTTCTGGAACATTGACATCAAGGTTGTGTTTTTCGATCTTGGTTTTTGCGGCCAAAGAGTCCCCTCGACGTGCAAGCTACGCAAGGGTCAGAATATGCGAATGTGATTCCAGGCGGTTGCGTTACCTCAAAGGCTTCCACCCAAGCAGATGCTCGCTGTTCCGCATCAAGTTTTTTCTGGCGTTCAGCCTTTCGCTTCTCGCGCTCTTCGGCTTCAATCTCCTCTTCTATACCATTGTTAGCGATCTGGATCTGGATGCATCAATATACTAAAATCACCGAGTTCCTGCCTTCGTCTTTCGTATTCCTCCTTTTGCTTCTTTTGCCTTGCGGTATTTTCTGACCCGCTCAAGGATGAATCAGAGCCTCGGCCAGAGTACGAAGAGCCCGGGCCGGAAAAGGTGAAACTGAAGGTGAAGGGCGATTCTCCTGATCGAAAGCCTGCTACCGTTCGATTATAGTGACCGTGACCAAGCTTGTAATGAGGATACGTACCCCTGGAGCCCCTGAATTTTCTGTTCATAAGTTCCTCCTCAAATAAGAACCTCGAAGGCAATGAGAAAGAGGCATCAGGTTGCAAGAAAATCGACGTCGCACTCGTAAAATGCCATAGGCCCCCCTTCGAAGCCGAACATATCACCCCAGAATTCATCGTCGTCATCATAACCCGAGCCGCCAGAGTTGTGACTCCAAGCTGGGTTTTCATAATGGCGGGAACATATCCCCCATGCAGCACCAATCTGGGATGAGGAAAGGAAATTCAAAGATTAGAGACCGCAAGCATAATAAGTATCCGGGAAGACCTCTTGAAAACGTGCAGTCGATTCTGTATCACCGTGATTGCGATCTGGGTGGTGAAGTAGGGCTAACTTTTTGTATGCACGAGACGCCACTGCCTCATCCGCGTCGGGGTCCACTCCGAGCACTTCGAATGCATTGAGGACCACAGGGCGTAAAGACATAGCCTATCCGTGTTCCACACTAAAAAGAAAAAAGACCTGGTATGGAAAGTTGAAGAGGACGGAGTGGCGCGAACGTTGGGAAGGCGCAGCTTCGAATCCATCCATCCACGAGGCCATTTTTCATTAAAGTGGTAGTGATCACGTGATCTGTGACGTAGATCGTGACAACCGTGATTTGGTCGTTGATCGAGGTGAGTGCCTTACTACCAAGTCGTTCCGCATCCTTTGTTGGAACGAATCGACAATCTGAATCGGCCCAGCCATTCGCGTCAATTTTCGGGGTCAAAGGTCCCCCAATCAAGCCATTAACGAGAACCTCATGATATACCCAGTGCTTTACGTTCCCCCGGAATGGATGAAGTTCTGAAGGGCTTTTCGTAGTATAGGGTCCTACTTATAGCGTAACTTTGTTTGGCAGAGTGCAAAGTACACATAATGATTCGATATACGACACTTAATAATGAGCATGCGCGGAGATTGCGACCGCTGATGGCAGCAGCCGCCCGTGTCCTGGTGACTGGCCTTGCGACGAATGGGTGGGGTGGTCGTGGTAGGGTAGTGTGACCACCCTGCAGGCTGCTCGTCTACTACCACGCCGAAAGGTGAGTGCCGGGCTGTTCCCGTGCCTGTGTTGATCATGACCCGCTCCCCCGCTCTCTATTGCTCTCTTCGCAGGCCATTTGGTCTTCCACCGCGGCGACGAATCAGTCTATTAGCCTCGGCGAATTTGGGGTATTTTATTTCGCCTGTCCTTCTTCCTTCACTCTGACCAGTCGTCCTCGTTTATGTCAGCTGACAGTCTCGCTTCGCTCGACCATACTCTCAGCGGCCAAGTTCAAGTATCCGTATCATGGCGTCAAGTGATGCCAAGAGTCTGCAAGGCGATGATCCCCCCGACTCACCCACTAACAATTCACCCGAACCCTCGATGACGCTGTCGTCTGTGGGATACTCAATGCACATGTACCCCTTTCCCTCTCACCTAGTCCCTCCACCACCACTCCGTTCGAAGCGCAGACAGGTCAAGAATGCGTGCACCAACTGTCAGAAAGCGTGCAAGAAGTGCGACGATGCCAGACCTTGTCTCCGATGTGTCAAATACGGTATATCCGAAGAATGCATCGATTCGCAGAGAAAGGAACGGAAAAAAGGGATTAAGAGGGGACCGTACAAGAAGCGCGATGGAAAAGGTGTGTCTGTCTACATTGTTCTCGCTTTCTGCCGCTACGACGCGTAGAGTGACATGGGCCGTTTCTAATTTTTGAGATCGCGCAGGCAGCACAGTCGAACAATCCGACGTCTCCGCGTCACCGGATGTGCCTGTCTCTAACACTGGACCGCCTCCCGGCGGCGGTTCACCTCCACCACCACCACCACTTATGAGCCCATATGTGTTGCCTGGTTATTTTGGCCAATATGCCCAAGGACCCTTGCTGAAACCTGTGGAGAACGGACCGATGTATCCTCAGTATCTGACGCACATGCCGCAACCAATGCCGTTGGCGGTCCCACATGGAATGCCGGATGTGGACCACAACAGCTACCAGGCTCAACAGTACTATCCAGCATTCATGCCGTTTGGTTCGCCCGCCGTATACCCGTACATAGTACCCCGCCAGGAAGGTCAGGTGCCCGGGAACTATGTGTTACTCCCGATGTACGCGAAAGTTGGGGGATCGAACGATGGAGGTGGTGAACAGGGGCAAGGCGAAGAAGAGCGCGACAAGACGGGGTAGCTTTGGCTCACATAAGCAACCCTCAAAACGTGTGAAACGTGCTGCCTTTTTTTTTGTTTTTTTTTCTTGTCGTGGAATATATGTTTTTTTGGAATATATTGCGTCATGTGATGCCAGTGGACACGTTTGCAAAGTGTTGACGACATATCGAGCGTCGATGTCGTCCACCGCGACCGACAACGCCTCGCTTCTCAACAAGCTCGACTCCATTGTCCCCGCCCACGTTGCACAATTCGATGCATTCCCCAAGATCCCCTCAACTTACAAGGCTCGTTCAGAATCCCGGGGCTTCATGACCGTCCTCGTCGCCCTCCTTGGCTTGCTCCTCCTTCTCAACGACATTTCCGAATTCATCTGGGGCTGGCCTGATCAGGAGTTTAGCATTGACACTAACAAGCAGAGCTACCTCAATATAAACGTCGACATCACCGTCAACATGCCCTGCAAATGTGAGTCTTTCTCTCAGCCAACCCGCGACAACTTCTGGACATTTCTGGCACCAAGTCCTTAGCGTTGACCTCAGGGATGCTGTCGGCGACAGACTTTACTTGAGTGGTACCATGAAGCCCGACGGGGTCAGTCGCATCCCTCCTCCTACCGTGCCTCTTCCTTAATCATGCCATTGCTCTCCCAGACCGCTTTCGATACATCACAAGCAACACAATTCCAGGCCCACTCGCGCGCGCTCTCTGTTACCGAGGCTGTCTCTCAATCCAGGAAGTCTCGCGGTCTATTTGCATTTCTCCGGAGATTGAAAAGCTCTCCTACCGCCCGGCTTAAGAAGAAGCATGAAATATCCGACACAGCCTGTAGGATCTGGGGATCCCTTTCCGTTAAAAGAGTAACAGGTATCAGTCGCTAGCCGTTAACCTTTCTCTCTCCGTCCTCATCACATAATTTGTCCCAGCTAATCTCCATATCACTACTCTGGGCCATGGGTACTCCAGTTATGAGCATGTCCCACATGATCGTGAGCTTGTAATATCCATCTCCAGTCAACGTCCCATTGTCGAACGTCAAAATAGGCATGAACCTCTCCCACGTCATTGACGAGTTCTCTTTTGGCCCTTATTTCCCCGACATTACACAACCCTTGGACTATTCAGTTGAAATAGCTCATGATCGTATGTCGATCCCTTGTCCTGTTATTGCTCAAAATTTTCACACTCTGCCCTCAGCATTCATCGCCTACCAGTACTTTCTCCATGTCGTCCCAACCACCTACGTAGCTCCTCGCTCAAAACCAGTTAACACCAACCAGTACAGCGTCACCCACTATACACGTGTCTTTGAGCACAACCGTGGGACGCCTGGAATTTTTTTCAAGTTTGATTTGGACCCCATGAGTCTGACCATTCATCAGCGTACAACATCCTTTATCCAATTGTTCATTCGGTGCGATATCTCCTTTCTTGTCACTCCTGCGAAGACCCATCATTCTTTTCTGTAGTTGCGTTGGTGTGCTTGGGGGAGTTTTTGTCTGCACTTCATACGCCCTCCGAATCACCACTAAAGCTATCGAAGTGGTTGCGGGGTCCGATCCATCCCAAGGTATCGTCGCTGCTGAAGCGACGGGTGTCAAAATTGGGCGCAGTTTGAGGTCTAAATGGGCAGGATCTGAACTCAGGTCTCGCATCAGTGGAAATTTGGGAAGGCAGGGGTCTGGTTGGGCCACAGAGGGGTCAGGATACGGGTCGGATGGATATTCAAGTAACGCTGGGACGCCAATGACGAACGGGTTCTTAACCCCCGGGTTGTCGGCGCAGTCTCCTTTCGGTGTGAACTCGCCCGTCCCGAGTGCGAGTCCTGGTGTTGGACTGGGAATTCCCTCAAGTGCCTTTCCTTCCTCCCCACTCACCCCGTATTCTATGAACAGCCGCTCCCTCTCGGCTGGAGCGGTTCTGGCTCCGCAACCACCTGACACAAGTCGGCTGAGCCCGTCACCCGGACCCGGACCCTCATCGTCGGCCTTACGATCAGTCCCTGGCACACCAGGCTTATACGCTGCGTTTCCAACCTCACCTAACGGGCATAGTGTGGCTGTCGGTCCCCCACCCAGAAGAGGACCTCAGGCACCGAAGAAGGATGACTAGCTATCATTGTCTGGACTTATTTTAATAACAATTGTTGTATCATCAACCTAGCGTTCCTAATTTGCGCACGTCTGCGACCACTTTACATCGAAAGGAATGCTACAGGTTTCGATGATACGAGCCACAGCTTCATCTTGAAAGATCTATTGGAAGGTAATACTGGTCCCCTCAAACATATGCTACGAGGGCGACGGTTGAGACAGCCGTAGCTCCCAAAACGGCATAGCCAGAGGTGTAGCAGCCTTTCACAGTCATGACTGTGACATTGCGTGGATGAGCGATTGGAACCGAGCAAAAAAAAATGAGAGAATGACGCACATTTACCCATGTCCCAGGCCAGGTGCCGCAAGCCGTTCAACGAGTGAAATGTGAACGGAAGTGCAAGGACAAACTTCCCAGCATACTTGGCGGTGTCAGGGAGGCTCGCCACAAAGTCAACGACGTGGGTGCTGTCAAAAGTTCCAGGGGCAAAGAGGTAGGCGAGAGAGAAGCCGTACAACACTAAAGGGCATGCCGCGCAGGGATTGAGTGGTGAGAAGTGACAATGGAAATTGACCACGCACAAGTGCTGAGAGCAACACCGGTTAGACGGTTGAAGATGGACGCATACCAGGTGAGCTGAGGCTGGTAAATGGTGAAGTGGGGGCTCGAGGGGCGCAAAAGGCGCTGTTTGTTCAAGATTTCTGACGATGCGGATGGGGGGAGGGAAGTAGTTTGCACGGTTCTAGCGAAGATCGTAGCAGTGAGTCACTGGGTGTGTCTGGACGGCACCCAAAGAGACAAACCGTTGTTGAAATCCCTGTCGGAGAACGAACGGATTCCTGGCTGTTGTGTCGCTCTAGGATCACTCTCAAATCACATCTTCAAAAACATACGAACCGATTTTAGGTGCGAATATAGCACGCCTAAGAGAAGGCCCGAGACCAAGAGCTCTGGTGGACATGTTCGGTGTTGGTGTTGGTGTTGGTGTTCAAGGTGCAGGGTTGATTCGGAAACCGGATAGACCTCACTGCCAGTACTGGCTGGGTCCATGGACCACAAACGCTCAATCTAATCTTCGTCTACACTGGTTCGAACACCATGACAGTAATAGCTGTGTGTTCAGTTTCTTGAGTCGACATGCAAACCCTCCTTATGCTGCTCTCATGCCAAATGAGCAACCTTCATGGTGTTCTGCAGCCCCCCCCCCCCCACTCACCGGTCTCTCCTCAAAGCGCCTTCCAACAGTTTTCTTTCTGACAGAAAAGGTAAGCTTGTTACAAGGACAGCCATCTGGCAGTGGGAGGAGCCAGAATGAAAATACAGACGGAGGTCACCTCAACCATATTGAGAGACCGATCCCAGATGATGCATCGCCCGCTGGCGGCAGCAGTAGCAGACTACTAAAAGCTGCTCATGCGCGAGTCAGGGATAATAGGCGGCACAAGTACAGGAAACAGGGACCATGATGACGATG